>Ga0302319_10001816_pt1 | contig 47205 bp, 38 predicted proteins | sample Bog_T0_2_FD_203319 | JGI IMG/M metagenome (GOLD analysis project Ga0302319, IMG submission 203319) | Peat permafrost microbial communities from Stordalen Mire near Abisko, Sweden - Bog_T0_2 | ecosystem: Environmental > Terrestrial > Soil > Wetlands > Peat | place: Sweden: Abisko, Stordalen Mire... | reverse complement strand
AGACGCAAAGACAGAAGTGAAGCGCGGCATTCAAATGGTGGAGGTCGCGTGCGGGATGCCGTCTTTGATGATGGGCGACTCGCTGAACGATGTCGGAAAGGGGATCGATTGCAGGACGATTCGGCAGCCGATTGGCGTTTGCGCGGGGATCACTCCGTTTAATTTTCCAGCCATGGTGCCACTGTGGATGTATCCGTTTGCGATCGCGGCGGGGAATACGTTCCTGCTGAAGCCATCGGAGCGGGTTCCGATGACGCCGACGCGAGTGGTCGAGCTGCTGCTGGAGGCTGGCCTGCCGGCAAACGTGATGCAGCTGGTACATGGCGGGCGCGAGGTGGTGGAGGCGCTGCTGGCGCATCCGCTCATCCGGGCCATTTCGTTTGTCGGCTCGTCGCCGGTCGCGAAAATTGTCTACAAGGAAGCGGCCGCGCATGGCAAGCGCGTGCAGGCGCTGGGCGGGGCGAAGAATCATCTGGTCGTGATGCCGGACGCGGATTTACCGCAGACCGTCGACGCGATCATGGGATCGGCGTTTGGCGCGGCCGGGCAGCGGTGTCTGGCGGGCAGCGTGCTCGTTCCGGTTGGAGACGTCGCGGAGCCGCTGCTCGATCTGCTCGTGAAGAAGGCGCAGGCGCTGAAGGTGGGCGATGGCATGGAGTCGGGTGTAGAAGTGGGTCCACTGGTGGGGCAGGACCAGAAGAAGCGGGTGGTGGGGTATATCGAGAAGGGTGTGGCGGAAGGCGCGACGGCGATCTGCGATGGTCGTTCGGTCGAGGCTGATCCAGAAGGGGCTTTCGTCGGGCCTACAGTGCTCGATCATGTAAACCCGAGCGCTACAGTTGCGCGCGAAGAGATTTTTGGTCCGGTGTTGTCGGTGGTTCGGGCGGAGACGCTGGATGATGCTCTGAAGATCGTCAACTCGTCGGATTTCGGCAACACAACGACGATCTACACGAAAAGCGGCAAGGCGGCGCGGGAGTATCAGAGCCGGGTCGAGGTGGGGATGGTTGGCGTGAACATGTCGGTCGCTGCTCCGATGGCCTTTTTCCCATTTGCGGGGTGGAAGAATTCGTTCTTCGGCGATCTGCACGCGCATGGGAAGGATGCCGTGAGCTTTTACACGGAGCAGAAGGTGCTCATGACGAGATGGTTCTGAGGAGACAGCGTTCGGCGGACAGCGGTCAGCGTTCAGGTCAGCGTGACCGAAGCGTCTCTCTGCGGAGATTGACGACCGCGTCCAAGGCGGCAGTAACAGCGTGCCCGGTGGAATTGGCTATCAATATTATTGGCGGCAAGTGGAAGATGCTGGTGCTGCGTTCGCTGCTGCTGGACGGGCCGCAGCGATACAACCAGCTGCTGAAAAGTGTGAAGGGGATTAGTCCGAAGGAGCTGACGCGGAATCTTGCGGATCTCAAGACGAGCGGCTTGATCGCGCAGGGGGTCACGAATGGGGTACGGACTCTGCCTTACTCGCTGACGAAATTGGGCGAGGGTCTGATGCCCGCATTTAAGAATCTGTTGGTGTGGGGGCGGGGCCTCGCTCCGCGCACGCAGGTTTAGCGAACCTCTCGGTTCGTTGACAGGATGAGGGGCTTCGCGAACAATGGGCCAGCCTAACGCAGCCTTGCCGAAGCCAGTGGGCTGGAGACCAACGAGATGAACAGTACGACTCGCATGCGGGTGCTCGCAACGGATCGTTACGGACCGCTGGACCGACTGAAGGTGGTGGAAGTGCCGGTGCCGGAGCCGGAAGAGGGCGAGGTTAGGGTGCGAGTGGCGGCATCCGCGCTGAACCCCGCTGACTATAAGGTCGCGCAGGGCACGGTGAAGTTTCTGCACGCGCGCAATTTCCCCATGGTGCTCGGCTACGATTTTTCAGGCACGGTGGATGCGGTTGGGCGCAACACGGGAGAGATTGGACCGGGCGCCGAGGTCTTCGGCTTTGTGCCGTACAGTCCCACGAATCGGCGGGGGACGTTTGCGGAGGCGGTGATTGCACGTGCGGATCAGCTGGCAGTCAAGCCAGCCGCAGTCAGCCATGTTCAGGCGGCCGCCGCGGCGACGCCCGGAATGACTGCGCTACAGTCTCTGCGCGATCTGGGCCGGATGCAGGCTGGAATGGAGGTTGTGGTCACTGGCGTTTCGGGCGGCGTGGGCTCGGTGGGCGTGGCGATCGCGAAGAGGCTGGGGGGGAAGGTGGTCGCGGTCGGTACAGGACGGGGGCTGGAGAATGCCAGCGGGATGGGCGCGGACCGGGTGGTCGACAGGAAGAAGGATGATTTGGCAACCGCGCTGGTGGGGCCTTTTGACGTGTTCTTCGATGCGGCTGCGGCGTATCGATGGAGACAGTGGAGGGGGCGGCTGAAGAAAGGCGGGACATTTGTTACGACGCTGCCGTCGATGGCGTTTGTGGTGGACAAGCTATCGAGCCTGGTGAGCGGAACGCGCTGCGCTATCGTGATGGTGAAGTCGAAGCCCGAGGATTTGCGGCTACTGGGCGAGTGGTTAAGCACAGGGCTTGTGGTTCCGATCGACCGAACCATTTCCTTGGCCGAAGTACCTGAAACCCTGGCAAGGCTGGAAGCGGGAGACGTGCTGGGGCGCGTGGTAGTGGCCATCAATTAAAAGCCCAGGGCGGCTGGTCCCTGAGGGGGGACTTACGCACATTCTTGTGCGTTGACGCGCTTTCGTTGGGGAGGCGAGGATGAAGTTCATGAAAGCCGAGCCGGGCACCAAAACGAATCCATGGAAACTGAAGACGCCTCCAGGAACGAGCGAATTTGAGGCTTACAGAGACGACGCGGCGGACCCACCGGCGCTGGTAGTGCTGGTTGGATCGACGCAGCTGCGGTATCAACTGCGGTGTATCGACGATCTGCATGCCATGCTGAAGGCGCACGGCGACTGGATACCGCTTGGCAGCGCGGACGAGCAAAAGCCTGCCGCCGAAGGAACCGTGGAGGCGTGGGGCCGATCGCCGAAGAACCCGGTGGGCGGATGGTATGGGATGAAGAAGGGGTTGCGCGGTCGGTTCGGGATGTATGTGCCGCCGGTTCTGAAGAAGCTGGGGCTGGCTGAGGTAGAGGAGAATCCGCGGAACAACCGGATGCGGGCGATTTGAAGCGGGCCTGAGGTGCGAGGGGCAGTCAGACCGCGCGACCGGCGGCTGCTCCCGAGGCCCAGGCCCACTGGAAGTTGAACCCTCCGAGGTGGCCGGTGACATCGACGACTTCGCCGATGAAGTAGAGTCCTGGCACATCGCGACATTCCATGGTTTGTGCGGAGAGCGCGTCAGTGTCGACGCCGCCTGCGGTGACTTCTGCTTTGTCGTAGCCTTCGGTGCCAGTGGGAGTGAAGGGCCAGGCGTGGAGCCGGCGCTCTAACTCGGCCAGGGCGTGGTTGGTCCAGCTTGCGGGTGGAGCGAGGTCGAGGAGCCGGTCGGCGAGGCGGGCTGGGAGCTTGGCGCGGAGGGCTGCTTTGGCGGCGTTGAGATCGCGGCGGGCCTTGGGTTCGCGGAGGGCGCCGAGGAGGTCGTGGTCGGGTGCCCAGTCGATGAGGATGGGGTTTGGATTTGGGGCGGTCTCGGTCCAGTAGGAAGAGATTTGGAGGAGGGCGGGGCCGCTGAGTCCGCGATGCGTGAAGAGGAGTTTTTCTCGGAAGCTCCGTTTGCCGAGGGAGGCGATGACTTCGGCGGAGACTCCGGTTAGGTCGGCGAAGGAGTTGTGTTCGGGATCGCCCAATGTGAGGGGAACGAGAGCGGGGCGGGGTTCGCGGATGGGGATGTTGAACTGGCGGGCGATTTCGTAGCCGAAGCTGGTCGCGCCCATTTTGGGGATGGAGAGGCCTCCTGTGGCTAAGACTAATTTGGCTGTGGTGTAGGTGGTGGCGTTGGTTTGGACTTGAAATCCCTGTTGGATGTGGCGGACCTTCTGAACTTTCGCTTCGAGGACGATCTTCACGTTGGCTTGCGCGGCTTCGCTGAGGAGCATCGCGACAATTTGTTGGGCGGGGCCGTCGCAGAAGAGCTGGCCAAGGGTTTTCTCGTGATAGGCAATGCCATAGCTTTCGACGAGCGCGATAAAGTCGGCGGGGGTGTAGCGGGCGAGTGCGGATTTGGCGAAGTGGGGATTGGCCGAGAGGAAATTGTCGGGCCGGGTGTGGAGGTTGGTGAAATTGCAGCGTCCTCCGCCGGAGATGAGGATCTTCTTGCCAACGCGGTCAGCGTGTTCGAGGAGGATGACGCGGCGGCCGCGTTTGGCGGCTTCGATGGCGCACATTAGGCCCGCAGCGCCTGCTCCGAGGATCACGATGTCGGTGATTTGCTTGTTGAGTATTTGAGTCACCGCGGCTGCACTCAATCCGCCGGGGCGAACTCAACGTTGCGGGCAAATTCCGGCCGCCGGTGCAGCACCAGCGTCAGCCCCAGGGAAACAGCGGCCATGAGCGCGGCAAACAGGAAGATGGGCGCATAGCCCAACCCGGCGACGATTAATCCCACCACGGGACCGGTGAGACCCAACGACAAATCCGCAAAAGCGGTGAAGACTCCCAGCGCCGCCCCGCGGTTTTCCGGTGTGACGCAGCGGACGGCTTCGACGCCAAGGGCGGGAAAGACCAGCGAGAATCCAAATCCGGTGAGGGCGGCTCCCGCAAAGGCCAACGCGGGGGCGTTGGCTAGCCAGAGGAACACGAGTCCGGCGATTTCGACCGAGAGGCAGACGAGGGCGACCCGGAATCCACCCCAGCGGTCGATGGCGTGGGCGAAGAGGAGGCGGGCGAGGATGAAGGAAGCGCCGAAGCTGGTGAGGGCGAAGGCGGCGTCGGGCCAATGGCGGTGGGCGTAGAAGAGCACCATAAAGGACGCGATGGTGCCGAAACCGGTGCTGGCGAGGGCGAGGCTCATGCCGTGCGGGAAGACGCGGCGCAGGACGTGACGGAAGGCGAGGGGCTCGCCTTCGGGGGTGGCGACTTCACCGATGGGCCAGGCGGTCAGGAGTCCAAGAGCAGAGACGGCGATGCTGACGAGGCCAACGCCGGGGAGACCCCAGGCGCGGTCGATCCAGACACCGAGAGGCGCGCCGATAGCGAGTCCGCCGTAGGAGCAGATGCCGCTCCAGGAGATGACGCGGGCGGTGTGATCCTGGCCGACGCGGGCGATTCCCCAGAGGCAGGAACCGGTGGCAAGCCAGCTTTCGCCGAAGCCGAGGATGAGGCGGCTGGCGAAGATGAGGGCAAGGCAGGCCAGCGGCAGAAGGTGCAGAAAGCCGGAGAAGAAGAGGACGATTCCGGAGCAGCCGCAGGCGAGTAATCCGGAAAGAACGGTGCGGCGTGCACCGACGGAGTCGGCCATGCGGCCGGCCTGGGGGCGGCTGAGTACTGTGGCCACATACTGCGCGGAAATGGCGAGTCCGGCGAGGACGGTATTGAAGTGGAGCTGGAGGTGAACGACGCTGGGCAGAACGGCCATGGGGAGGCCGATGGAGAAATAACAGAGAAAAATTTGCAGTGAGGTGGGGAGAATGCGAAGGGTGACCGAACCGGAGGCCGAACCAGACAAAGGGGTTGTGCGGATTTCGGACATCTCCTTCTAATTTACGGTACACGCGGCCGGCGCCGGATCACCCATACGTTGCATGGGAGGGGGATGGTCGGGTGGGGAGGCGGGAGTACAATATTTTGATACGCGTGGCTAGACTCCAATAGCCGAGAAGTTCTTTTCCTTTATTTTGATTCTGGTCTTCTGACTCCCTGAGCGGCGTAGCAGCGTCTAATCGTTGTGCGATTCGGGCCGCGAATTCGGCTTACCGGAATACAGCCTGAAGTGTATGAAAAGAGAGAGGTCTTCCCCAGGTGAATTCGACCGTTAAACAGATTCTGTTCTGGGTGCTCATCATCGCGTGCCTTCTGGTGCTTTGGCAGCTCTTCCAGAAGAACAATGTGATGGGCGGGCACGAGCAGGAAGTCACGTTCTCACAGTTCCTCGGCGACGTGGAAACGAACCAGGTTCTGGACGTCACCATCACGGGTCCTGAGGTACGGGGACACTTCCGCGCCGACAAGGGCGCGTTCCACGTGGTGGTTCCGGCCAATTACCCGCATCTTTACGATGTCCTCGACCAGAACAAGGTCAGCGTGACGGTAAAGAACGCGGACGGCAACAGCTGGTGGGGATGGCTGCTGCAGTTCTCGCCGTTGATCCTGATTGCGCTGCTGTGGTTCTTCATGATCCGCCAGATGCAAAGCGGCGGAAACAAAGCGCTGTCGTTCGGCAAGAGCCGGGCCCGCCTGCTCTCGATGCAGCAGAAAAAGGTGACGTTCAAGGACGTTGCCGGCGTCGATGAGGCCAAGGAAGAGCTGAAGGAAATCATCGAATTTCTGCGCGAGGCGCAGAAGTTCCAGAAGCTCGGGGGAAGGATCCCGAAGGGAGTGCTGCTGGTTGGACCTCCGGGAACCGGCAAGACGCTGTTGGCTCGTGCGGTCGCGGGCGAGGCCAATGTTCCATTCTTCTCGATTTCGGGTTCGGACTTCGTGGAGATGTTCGTGGGCGTTGGCGCGAGCCGGGTGCGCGATCTGTTCGAACAGGGCAAGAAGAATGCGCCCTGCATCATCTTTATTGACGAAATCGACGCCGTCGGACGGCATCGCGGTGCTGGCCTCGGCGGTGGACACGACGAGCGCGAGCAGACGCTGAATCAGCTGCTTGTCGAGATGGACGGCTTCGAGTCCAATGACGGCGTGATTCTGGTTGCGGCGACGAACCGTCCCGACGTGCTCGATCCGGCGTTGCTGCGGCCCGGGCGCTTCGATCGCCGCGTGGTCGTCGGTCGGCCGGACGTGCGCGGACGGGAAGAAGTTCTCCGTGTACATGCGCGCAAGGTGCCGATTGCGGATGATGTCGATCTGCGGGTGCTGGCGCGTGGAACACCGGGCTTCTCGGGAGCCGACCTGGCCAACATGGTCAATGAGGCGGCTCTCAATGCGGCGCGCTACAACCGAAAATCCGTCCTGATGCTCGATTTCGAGCAGGCCAAGGATAAGGTCCTGATGGGTGCAGAGCGGAAGTCTATGCTGCTGACCGATGAGGAAAAGCGCGTCACGGCGTATCACGAGGCGGGGCATGCCCTGGTTGCAGCTCTGCGCGATCACGCCGACCCGCTGCACAAGGTCACGATCATTCCTCGCGGGATGGCGCTGGGTGTGACGATGCAACTGCCGGAAGACGACAAGCACACCGTAACGAAGGACTACCTCGAGACGCAGCTGGCCATTCTGATGGGCGGGCGGATCGCCGAGGAGATATTCCTCAAGCAGATGACCACCGGCGCCGGCAACGACATCGAGCGAGCGACGGATCTGGCAAGGAAAATGGTGTGCGAGTACGGGATGAGCCGGCTGGGACCGCTAACCTTCGGCAAGAAGGAAGAGCAAATCTTCCTCGGCCGCGAGATTGCGCAGCACCGCGACTTCTCCGAAGAAACGGCACGGCAGATCGACTCCGAAGTGCGCAGTTTGGTGGATGAGGCGTACAAGGCTTCGTGGGAGATCCTGAACACCCATCAGCCCGTGATGCACCGGCTGGCCATCGCCTTGCTGGAGCGGGAAACGCTCGACGCCAACGAAATCCGCATGCTCATCGACGACAAGGAGCTTCCGCCGCTGCGGCCTTCGGGTGGAGGAGGCACAGGGGTTGCCGATGTGCAGCAGGTGCTGAAGCCGGAACCGGGCCGCACCGGTGGATTGCCCGAAGGCAGTCCTTCCCCGGCGTAAAGCGGATCGGTTAAGCAGAGAGGGCCAGCTCATTAGAGCTGGCCTTTATTTCCTGGCTTCGCAGCGCCGACCGATTCGCGGGCGCGCATCTGCGAGAATGTTTCCAGCATGCATTCCCGTTTCTCCCTCCTTCTGACCGCGTCGCTCTTCCTGTTGAGTGGCTGCGGCTATCACACCGTCAACTCCGCGGTTCACTTACCGACGACCGTCCACACCCTGGCGATTCCAGCATTCAGGAACAACACCCAGTCGTACCACACCCAGGCCGTCTTCACGGAAGCGGTGATTCGTGAATTCACCAGCCGCACTTCGTACCGCATCATCTCCGGCGAGGATGCGGATGCCGACGCCATCCTGAGAGGAACGATTCTCAGCTTTCAGATCGTTCCCCTCACCTACGACAACACGACTGGGCAGACTTCCAGCTATCTGGTGACGATCGTGACGAAGATCGAGCTCTTCGATCGCCAGGGAAAAGTGATCTGGCAGAATCCGTCGTACCTGTTCCGCCAGCAATACGAACAGACGCAGGACCTGGCGAGCTTTATCCAGGAGGATTCGGCGGCAACGCGCCGTCTGGCCCGGGAATTTGCCTCGGCGGCCGTGGCGGACATTCTCGAATCCTTTTAAGCTCAACGCGAAATTGCAACCTGATACGGGCCGCTATTCCGTGCGCAGCGCCTTGACAGGATCGATGGCCGCCGCGCGCCTGGCCGGAAGGATGCTGGCGACGAGTGCGCAGATGCTGAGCGTGACAATCGACGCGCCGAGGACGAGCGGGTCCCATCCTTTGACGTGGTACAGCTGAGCTGCGATGAGGCGCGCGCAGCCGATGGACGCGGGGATGCCGATGAGGAGCCCAATGAGGATCTGCAGGAAGGCTCCGCGGAGGACGAGGCGGATGACGCTGGGGCGATCGGCGCCGAGGGCCATGCGAACGCCGATCTCGCTGGTGCGGCGCTCGACCGAGTAGGCGGTGACGCCATAAAGGCCGACGGCGGCGAGGATGAGGGCAAGGATGCCGAAGAGTCCGGTCATGTTGGCGACGGCGCGCTGCTGATCGAAGTTGGCGTCCACTTGCTCCGCCATGGGCAGCACGTCGAGCAGGGTGAGGTTGGGATCGACGTCGGAGAGAGCGCGGCGTATCTGCGGCTCGAGGCCCTCTGGGCTGCCGTGGACCTGGAGGACGGCGCCTTCGATGAAGTGGGTGCGTTCATCGAGAGATTGCATCATGACGCTGTCGCTGTAGCTGACGTGCTGGGCGAGGGGGACGAAGAACATGGGGCGCGGAGGATCGGTGTTGGCGATGTCGCGGTATTTCGCATGACGAACAACGCCGACAATCTGGAAGGTGCTGCCGTAGCGGGGCAGATCGAGGCCGAAGTACTGGCCGATGGGGTCTTCACCGGGCTTGAAGAAACGATGAACGAAGGCCTCGTCGACGACAGCGATTTTTTGCGTGGAGTCGGTGTCGTCATCGCTGATGGAGCGGCCGCGAATGATTTGCTGGCCCAGAGTCTCAAGATACCCAGGAGCGACGTGATCCCACGAGGAACCCGACTCCTCGTTAGGGCCCGGCATGGGGTGGCCCTGGCGGATGACCATTTCGCCCCAGTTGTCGGTGAGGGGCGTGTATTGCGCAAGGGCGGCACGCTCGACGCCGGGGATGTGGGCGAGGCGATCCTGGAGCTCGCGGTACATGGCATCGAGTTGCGGCTGTGAGTAGGTGGACCAGGGCGCGACGAGGCCGATGACGACGCGATGGCCAGTGTCGTAACCGAAGTCCTGGTGCTGGAGGTTGGCCAGACTGCGGGTGAGGAGACCGGCTCCGGTGAGGAGCACGACGGAGAGCGTGGCCTGCACGATCACGAGGGTCTTCTGCGACCAGGAGGCGTGATCGCGCGTGCTGCGGTTGGCGCCGCGGAGAGCTTCGGCGGGGTCGGCATGGGTGGCGAGCCAGGCGGGAGCCGTTCCGAAGACAGCGCCGGTAACGAGGGAAACGGCGAATGCGAAGACGAGAACCGGCAGCGACGGCGCTGCGGCGATGGGCACGAAGTGCGCGCCGTGAAAGGCGAGGGCCACGATGAGCTTGACGCCGAGGAACGCGACCACGAGTCCGGCGGCGCCGCCGAAGAGCGAGAGCAGGATGCTTTCGGTGAGGGTTTGGCGGATGAGACGCTGCCGCGACGCGCCGAGGGCCAGGCGGACGGAAGTTTGCGAGCGGCGGGCGGCTCCGCGTGCAAGCAGCAGGTTGGCAATGTTGGCGCATGCGATAAGGAGGACGAGGCAGCAGACGGCGAGCAGAATATGCAGCGAATCGCCGTAGTCCTCTTTCATGGCGGCAACACCCACGCCGGCGGGAATGACACGAATGTTCTGTTTGGGAAGATCGGCCTTGATGCCGGCCATCCAGTCGGCGGGCATGCCGCTGTCGTTCACAAGCCACTGGCGAAGCAGCGCGGTCAGGCGCGGGCCGGTTGTGTTGATGGAAGCGCCGGGACGCAGGCGGCCGATGACGCGGAGCCAGGCCTGGAAGTGATGCAGCAGCGAGTTGGCGCCGGCAAAGGTGGGCTCCTGATTAATGGGAAGCCAGAGGTCGGGTGGGTCGCTGCGGAGGGTTTCGCCGAAGAAGCCGGGCGGGGTGATGCCGATGATGGTGACGGGGTGGTCGCTGACGATGAACGTGGAACCGACGATTTTCGGGTCGGCGCCGTACTGCTGCTGCCAGGTTCGGTAGCTGAGCATGGCGACGGGCGGGGAGTTGGGCTGGTCGTCGTTGGGGCCGATGGTTCGGCCAGCAAAGGCCTCGAGTCCGAAGGTGGAAAAGTAATTGCCGCTGACCATTTCGGAGCGAAGGGGCTTGGCGGCGCGATCGGATTCGCCGCGGCGGACGCCGAAGGTGTATCCGCCCGCCTGGAAGGCGGCGAGGGAGGAGAACTCGGGAGTGTTCTGCTGCATGCGGCGGTAAAAGTCGTAGGAGTAGAAGCCCCAGTTGTCCTGGGTGGAACCTTCGATGCAGCAGTCCTGGCCTTCGCCGATGCGATAGAGGCTGCCCGGATCGACGACCGGCAGCGACTTGAGCATGACGGTGTGGATGAGGGAGAAGATAGCGGTGGTGGCGCCGATGCCGAGGGCGAGCGTGAGCATGGCGGTCAGGGTGAAGACGGGCGACAGGCGCATCTGGCGCAAAGCGTAAGCAATATCCTGGCGGAGGGTCAGCATGGTCGGCCTCTCGGGTATACGAGGTTGGATGCGGCGTGGTTCCGGGAAAGGCAGGGAATAGGCAATAGGAAGTAGGGAGTAGGGAATAAAAAGCGATCAACCCTGAGCGCTCAGGAAGAGCAACCTTACGCGGTACACAGTTTCGTATGATGGGCTGATGATGAAGTTCTTTTTTTGTGCGGCGCTGGTCGGTTGCAGCGTCGTGGCGGGTCCGGGGCAGCATTCGGCTTTGGCGCAGAGTTCCGCGCAGACCTTTCCTCCGGTTCCTGTGACGCAAAGCTTGCCTCCGGCACCGGATGCGCGAGAATGCGACATCACCAGCCTGGTGGTGTGCGTGAAGCACGTGGCCGAGGACGAGAAGGGGATTGTGCTGAGCCCGCTGAAAGCGCCAGCGGAGCAGTTATTGTGGCTGATACCGTTTGGGGCTGCGACGGGGGCAGCGGTCTACTACGACCAGGAGGCGATTCATGCCCTGGGCGTTCATCCATCGCGCGAAGACCGGTTCAACAAGCTCTCGGATTACGCAGGACTATACGGCCCATTTGCGGCGGCCGGCGCTGGGTACGTGGCGGGCCGGATCCGGCAGGACGATTATCTGAAGGAGACGGCGGTGCTCTCCGCGGAGGCGATGGCGGACGCCACGATTCTGGATGAGGGGCTGAAGTACGCGCTCGATCGGGAGTATCCGCTGGCGGACAATGCGCGGGGCGGGTTGTGGCCGCGTGGACCGAAGGGCTGGCCCAACAACCCGTCGATGCCTTCGGAACACGCGATGAATGTCTGGGCGTTCGCGCACGTGGTGGCAGGGCAATACGACGGGATCGCGACGAAGGCGCTGGTGTATGGCGTAGCGAGCACGGTGTCGGTGTCACGGGTGCTGGCGCGCGAGCACTTTCCGTCAGATGTCCTGGTCGGCAGCACGCTCGGGTGGCTGGTGGGCGGCTACGTGCTGAACCACAGGTCGAAGGAGCACGGCAAGATGGTGGACGTGTCAGCGATTCAGACACCGAACGGCCGCGGCGTCGAGCTGCGGATCAATCTCTCGCGAGGCGAATAGATCCGGACGAGTCGTCACTCGACTTTAGTGGGTTCCTGCGGCAACGGATCCTGGCGGTTGACGAGAGGGAGCCTGGCGAGCGGGACTTCGAGATCGTTGACGTTGGCGAGAGCGCGGTATTCGAAGTACATACTCATACGCCAGCGCAGGATCATGCCGAAGGCGAGGATGAAGAAAAGTCCGCCGGTCTGCTCAATGGACATGATGGTGTTGAAATAGCTCCGTGCGGCGAAACGCACAGCGGCGAGCACGATGATCACGATTAGAAAAGCGGGGGAGCGCTTCATCACAATGATGTCGCCTTCGCGATGCAGCCGCGAGGTGCGCACCAGCGGCCAGGCGAGGAAGAGAGCGCCGATGAGAAAGGCGGCAAGCGCCCAGAGCCATGGAAAACGAAACACCGGCACGATAAACATGCAAAAACCCGTCGCCATTCCCGCCGGAGGGATGAGGATTTTCCTGAGCGTGACCGCGCTGCGCCCTTCGCGGATGCGCCACATCAGCACGGCGAGCATGCCGAAGACCGATGTAACCACCGAAGTGACCGGGGAAATATGCATGGGGGGTACCTCAAACGACGCTGCCGCGGTCGCAACGGAACTTCTGCGCTGGCCTGGGGAAGCCTGCTGCAAGGATACCGCAGTGGGGGCATTCGCTTCATCCCGCCGCGTCCTGGCTTCGTTCGGTGGGAGCGAACCACGGGCGCTCCGCAGCCATACTAGTTGCAGAAGGGAGAATAGGATGCTCAAAGAAAGTACCGAAAAGGCCGACCGGCCGCGGCTACTGCATCGGCGAGAAGCCGGTGGGACGCATGTACGTCACATCGACTTTCTCGACGGTTTTGTCGGCCCGCTCCGCCTGAATGACTGCCTGAAATGCAGGGTCGGCCATCATCGCCGCCCAGTGCTTTTCGGCTTCTTCGCGGCTGGAATGCGCCACGAGAAAAATAAAAGTGCTGTCCCCGGCGCGGTCGTCGTCGTGAACCCAGAAGCCGATGACGTTTATGCCGTGACTGGCCAGCAATTTGGAAGTCGTGGTGCCGAAGCGCGACTCAAGCGCCCCGAGTTTGCCTGGCACCGTGTGGTAGATGCGGAGTTCGAAGACGCGGTTCGTGTCCGCCTGGACCGGCGTAACGTGCGGGAAGCAGGCGGTGGCCAGCGATCCCGCAGCAAAGGAAGCAAGGGCCACAACGCCAATGGCCCAACGAGTGAACTTACCCGGAGTGTCGATCATGGTAAGTGACATTGTCGGCCTTATGCGGCACGGCGGGATTGTAAAAAATTGACCCCGAATGACAGCACTGGATCGGAGTAATCCAACCCTCAGGACAAGAGCAGAATGCGCCCTGATCGCATTGCGTCGCGGTTGACGACAAAGATGCGCAACGAATCTTCATGAATGAGTTTCGGCGCAGTCTCCTTATCCTTTAGGGAGGACGGGTCGTTCTCACGTTGCGCCCAAATCCCCCCGAGGAGAATCGCATGGCGGAAACGGCAAGGCAGATGAAGGTCGCGGCGAAACGACGGAAGACAACTGCCCGGGCGAACCTGGCAATCGTGGCGGGTGGCCGGTCAGACAGAATGGAGACCAAGTCCGAGCCAGCCGAAACCAGAGTCGTGTCGCACGAAGAAATCGAGAAGCTGGCGTACGGGTTCTGGATGGAACGGGGCTGCCGGAACGGCGATGCGGAGATGGACTGGCTCCGGGCCGAGCAGGAGTTGCGGAGCACAGCGTCGTGAGCGCGTCCAGCCTGCTCACGGGTGGCGTTCGAGCGCCAGGGCGGCGTAGGCGGTAGCAGCGTCGGTCATGAACAGAGCCGGATCGCTGGCTGGGTCGCGCTGTTTGTTCAGAGACGCTGCGGTCCAGGCTCCATCGTTTTGCTGGTGCTGGGCGAGCCACGCAAGACCCCGGCTTAGCGTTGGGTCGCGGCGCGGCGTGCGCGAAGCTTCAAGAGCGAGGACCGCGAGCCCCGTAGCATAGCCGTCACTCGCAGCCGGCTGTGCTGAGTGATCCATGCGCTCCCGAGGATCGAGGGAAGTTATGCGGAATCCGCCATCCGGCTGCTGCTGCGTTTGAAGCGAGGCAAGCACGGCTTTGCGCTCAGCATGGCTGAGTAACCTGGGTTCCTTCGGGGACGCCCACAGAACATACACCTGGTTCATCAACGGCTGAGCGGCATAGTTGGTGCGGAGATAGTCCCGCAGCCGGTCCAGATGGGTCCGCGTTGCGGGTTCGCGCGCGAAGTTGTTGGGCAGGTTGACGGCTTCGAGCATGAGGAGCGTGGCGCCCTGGTAGCCGGACTCCGCGGATTCCCAGGGACCCAAGTGAAAATCCTGCCACTTCCATGCGCCGGCGAGGGGGCCGCTCGTTTCCTGCAGGGCCCAGGCGTTGTCGAAGGCAGTTCGGGTGATGGGGCGGAGCTGCCTGCTGGCAGAATCGTAACTGGCCAGGACGACGGCGTTGAGAACGGCTTCGGTCGCGTGCGATTCAGCGGTCTTGCCGGGTCCGGATTTTTCGTCGGAGTAGAAGGGGATCATGTCGGACCATGCGGCGACGCGTTTCTCCACGCTGGTGAGCATTATTTGTTCGGGCGGGGCAATGGCGGTCTCGCCGAGGTCGCGCTGCAGCGCGGGCCGCGCCATGGCGTAAGGGACGACGGTGTGGCAGGAGATGCAGAGGGTGCCATGATCTTTTTGTGCTCGGGGCCAGCCTTGCCACCAGACTTCACGGGCGTCAAGATAATGGGCGGCGGCTTGCTTGTTCCAGGAGGCGGAGGGTGCGTTGGCAGCGCCCTGGACCGCGGTGGTGCGGAAGAGAGGGATGGCGAGGAGGCCAATGAGGAGGATGGCGGCTGCGAGGCGGCTTCTCATGGGGCTCCTTTGGCGGCGGGGATGGGTTTTATCGTACCGCAGAAGCGGCGTGGACCGCATGAAATCAGGCCCCGCGGTTTAGGTCCACTCTTGAACTTGTATTGACGGACGGCTCCCACACTTCGAGGGCTCACTCCGTTCTTAGCGCTACCGCGGGGTCGATGGAGGCGGCCCGGCGAGCGGGGATGAGTCCCGCGAAGAACGCGGCCAGAACCAGAGTAGCGACAGCGATGGCGAGGATGACGGGGCTGACGCCTTTGGTCTCGTAGAGCTGGGCTTCGATAAAGCGGACGCAGAAGAGCGCGGCGGGGATGCCGATGGCCAGGCCGAGGACGGTTTGCAGGATGGCGCCGCGCATAACCATAGCGATGACGCGGAGGCGTTCCGCACCGAGCGCCATGCGGATGCCGATTTCGCTGGTCTGGCGGGCGACTGTGAAGGCGGTGACACCGTAGAGTCCGATGGTGGCGAGCAGCAGGGCGAGCGCGCCGAACAGTGTAGTGAGGCGGGCAATCATGCGCTCTTCCGTGAATTGATCGGCGATCTGCTGATCGAAGGTCTGGAATTTCACGATGGCTAAATTCGGATTGATGCCGGCCAGGGTTTGGCGAGCGATGGATTCCATGTCAGGCATGGGATGGGCAGCCTCTATGACAATCGCGCCGGCGTAGAGGGACATATCGGTGTCAATGGGGCCGTGATTGCTGGCGGGGCGCTGGAGCATCGGGAAAAAGACCATGGTGTGATCTTTCCAGCGGACGCTCTGGTAGGGAGTGTCGTCGACGACTCCGACGATCTGGAATTCGAGTGGAGCTTTGGGGCCGCCGCGGCCGATACGCTTGCCGATGGGGTTGGTGCCTCTGGGGAAGACATCGTTCACCAGTGTCTTGTTCACGATGACGACGGTGGGCGATGGGGGGGTGTCCTGGCGAGTGAAAACGCGACCGCTGAGGAGCCGGGTTCCGACGGAGTCGAAGTATTCCGGCGAGACATAGACGGTGGAAGCTCCGAACCCTTTTTCGGTTCCTTCGGCTTTGAATCCTGAGCCCCAGTTGTTGTCCTCCATTGGGGTGTACGTGGCCCAGGAGACGTGGACGACGCCAGGGACGGCGTGGAAGCGATCGTCAAAGGCCTGGTAGAGCGGGCCGAGCTGAGAGCCGCGATAACCGGCCGCCTGGGGATTGATATGGACGATGTAGCGGTTACGCGAGTCGAGCTTCAGGTCGGTGCTCTGGAGTTTATTGAGGCTCTGTGCGAAGAGGCCTGCGCCCAGGAGAAGGATCAGAGAGAGAGCGGCCTGCAGGACAACGAGAGACCGCTGCAACAGGGAGGCTTTGCTGGCTGTGCTGCGAGAGCCGGCACGCAGCGCGTCGGCGGGATACGCGTGAGCGGCAATCCAGGCGGGCGCTACGCCAAAGAGAACGCCGGTGACAAGGCAGAGCGCACAGGCAAAGGCGAGCACAGGCAGGGAGGGGCTGGCGTCGATGGGGACGTTTTGCTCTCCGGGGAACGCCATGGCCAGAAGAGCGTGGGTGCCTGCCCAGGCGACGATGAGACCGGCGAGGCCGCTAAGCGCGGAGAGCACGAGGCTTTCAGTAAGGAGCTGGCGGATGATGCGGGAACGCGCTGCGCCGAGCGCGGTGCGGAGAGACATTTCGGCTTTGCGGCCCATGCCGCGGACGAGGAGGAGATTGGCAATGTTGGCGCACGCGATGAGGAGGACGAGTCCGGAGATCGACATGAGCATGTGGAGGTTGGACTTGTATTGGTCCTGCAGGCTCTGGATGCCGGCTCCGGCGGGGGCAAGCACGATGTGGGCGCGACCGAGGGAAGCCTTGCCTTTATCGCCCGCGTAGACGGGATCGGAGGCGACGATCTGGCGGAAAAGGCTGCTGATCTTTTGCTGGAGGGGAGGAAGAGCGACGCCGGGGCGGAGACGGCCGACGATATAGAGCCATTGGGTGTTCGGGTCCGGCACATAGTCCACGCCGAGGATGGCATCCATGGACTGGATTGTCAGATAGTAATCGGGCGGGGTTGAGGTCAGGCGGTCGCCGTAGAAGCCCTCGGGGGCGACGCCGGCGATGAGGACGGGTTTGGTATTCACCCAGAAGGTGCTGCCGATGACGGAAGGGTCGGCGGCGTAGTTATGCTGCCAGTTTTCGTAGCTGATAACGGCGACCGCGGGCGCGCCGGCGTTATCGTCAGCATCGGCAATGAGGCGGCCAGCGGCTGGGCGGAGGCCAAAGGTACGGAAGTAGTTGCCGGAAACGAACTCGCCCATGACAGAGCGCGCGGCATCCTGAGTGCCATTGCGGCGGACGGTGATCGGACGGTAGCTGAAGCCGGACTCCATGGCGGCGAGGTCCTGAAATTCAGGAAGGTCCTTGCGCAGCTGCTGCCAGGTGTCGGTGGAAACAAGGGAGTAGGAATCATCGTCGGGAATATAACCGCCGCCGACGCAGCACTGATTCGTGTTGCCGAGGCGGACGAGCGTGGCCGGGTCGGCGACGGGCAGGTTGCGCATGAGGACGGCGTTGACGAGGGTGAAGATGGCGGCGTTGGCGCCGATGCCGAGAGCCAGGGTGAAAATGGCGGTGGCGGTGAAGCCTGGGGTTTTCTTCAACTGCCGCACGGCATAGCGAATGTCCTGGAAGACGATCATTGGCTCTCTCCTGAACGCAATGTGGAACCGGCGGAGGCCGGAAAGACAGATCTCAACGGCAACTGTGCTTCCAGAATCAAATGGGGTTGGCTTGCTGAATCCGTGGCAGATAGGAGCGGCGGTCGCGGAGTCTGGTGTTCGGTGGTGGGGTGGGGTGTCCGGAACAGGACAGCATTGCAGCGAGTGAAGCGCGGGAGGTTGCCATTGATAAGAATGAGATCTGGCGCGTGCCTACCTCGGGTTTCAAGTTCGTAGTCGCTTACTGTCCCTGAGCATGTGCAACGAGCCTTTGGTGAGACGCAGTGCTGCCTTCCGTCACCCCCAACGCCCACTTGATGGCTTCCGAATACATCCTGCGGATGTCGGGATCTTGCCACGACTCCTCCGTGTGGCCGAGCGTCGAGTAGAAGACGCGGCCGTTGCCGTACATTTTGCTCCAGGCGACGGGAAAGTCGTGATCAGTTCGATGAATGCGCGGGTTGTTGTTGTAATCGAGTTTCCCCGGATCGAGGCTGAGCAGCACGTTGACCTTGTCGCGCGACCAATCCCTCGGCTGGTAAATCTCGTCGTACTTCACGAACGCGTGCGGGAAGTGGCGAACCGCAGGGAAGCTGGGGTCCTCGTTGATAATCGGCGCTTCGAAAGTACCCCACGGATGCTGGTCGAACCAGCCCCCGATCATGTCGCCGTATTCGGGCCAGGTGTAGTTGGTGTCGAGCGCGGCGTGAATGCCTACAAAACCTTTGCCGTCGTCGTGGATGAAGGACATCATGTCCTGCTTCTGGCTTGCGTCCAAAACGAGCTCCCCCGTCGTACTCGCAAACACAAGCAGATCGAAGTAGTTCAGGTTTTTCGCGTTGTTCTTCATGTCCTTCTTGGTGAGCAGCTCGGTGTCGGTGCGCATCATCGTATCCCACAGACCGCTCTCCTGGCCCAGGTTGAAGACTGCGGCCATGGCGGCTGAAACGGAGTCGTGCTCGAACCCCTTGGTCTGGCCGATCACCAGAACATGCTTCAGATGTATCTGTTTGGCATGGGGCGCGGCGGGTAGCTCTGCGCTTCCTGTCGCTTGGGCGAGCGCGCCGGGATCCTGGCCGAAGATCGCGATGGCCGCAAAAGCGACGGACAGGATGCGGGAAGATTGCAAAATGCGCATCGGCGGGTTTCTCCTTTCGAGGACCGCTATTCGGAAGGTGTGTGACCTGTTTTCGCGCGAGACTCGAACCTCGGTCGACCCGTTGGATCCGGACGATTGCGGGTCGAGAGCCATGCTACGCCACGAAGCGCGTGAGAAGCTGGAGGGATCCGAAATGCAGGGACGGGGTCAATCCATGGCGAAGATCAATTTCGATTCAGTCGACGAGTACATTGCTGCGCGGCCGGAAACTTCCCGGAAGACTCTCAACGAAGTGCGCCGGGCGATACGCCGCGCGATTCCGGGTGGGGAGGAAACGATCTCCTACAACATTCCCGCTTATAAGGCGGGTGGCGCAGCGGTGATCTACTTTGCGGGATGGAAGCACCACTATTCGCTGTACCCGGTCAACGCATCCGTACTGGCCCAGTGCAGCCATGAGACGGGATCGTACAAGGTGGAGAAGAGCACCATCCGATTTCCGCTGGACGAGCCCGTTCCGGCGCGGCTGATCGCCTGCATCGTGGAGGCTCGCGCCGAGGGGATCGCGAGTCGCCCCAGGAAGGAGAGGACGGGGCGCTGAGCGGCCAGAATCAGCTCCACCGGGTGATGAATCGGATGCTGGAGGGGCGCATCTCATCTTCTATTCACATTCGCGGGGCGACCGCGCACCTAATCTGACTTGATGCGCCGCGTCATGATGTTCCTGAATCCGCTGCTGATCCACAACCAGAAGCGCCGTGCGCAGGTGGAGCAGATCGCCGAGCTGTTGAGCCGGCACGGCAGCGATGTCCATCTGCAGGAGACGCTGTCGGCGCACTCTGCGGGCCAGCAAGCGCAAGAGGCGGTAGCGGCGGGATTCGACACGTTCCTGGTGTGCGGAGGCGACGGAACCGTTTTTCAGGTTATGCAGGGGTTGGCCGGGTCGGAGGCGAGCCTGGGGGTACTGCCCTTCGGGACCGGGAACGTGATCGCGCAAAATCTGCGGATGCCGAGAAATCCCCTTGGGGCCGCGAAGTTGCTGGTAGGCGCGCAGGCCCGTGAGGTCAGCCTCGGACAGATCACTCTGAATCCCGTGGGCCACAAGAGGATGCAGAGCTGGTATTTCATAATCGCCGCAGGCATGGGCGTCCACGCCGCGCTGATGAATCTGGCTCCGACCGGACAGGGCAAGCGCAGAGGCGGACGTCTCGCCTATTTTGTGGGCGGTGCGCGGTTGCTGGTGGAGCACCCGGTGCAGGCGTTCGCGATCGAGATGCGACTGCCCGACGGGAGCACGCAGCGGGCGGAGGCCTGCGAGGCGATCGCGACGCACGTGCCGGAGATCAATCGGTGGCGGCCGGGCGGCGATCCGTTTGCTGCGTGGCTGAGGGTGGCGTGGGTTCCCCCCACGGGAAGAATGGGGCTGGGTCATGCCAGCTTCCACGCATTGGCCACGGGCAAAAGCAACGGCGATGGAGGATGGGGAAATTTGCCGTTTGCTCAATATGTGACCGCAGAGCGGCTGATCTGCCGGCCATTGAGCGGGAGTCATTACAGCCATCCATTGCTTGTGGAAGCCGACGGCGAAGTGCTGGGCGCGAGCTACGCGATGATCGGGGTAGCTGACAAGAAATTGAAGCTGCTTTGGCCTGCGACTTAGTCCACAGCCAGGCTCGCGTTGTTCCTGAAACTGGATTTCGCCTGCGCTAAACGCGGTCCTTCCCTCCTAACGGTGGCGCGCCCCGCGCCGATATGCCCTCTATACGACCGTCCTTGATTTCAAATCAGGTTTTGGAAGAGAGTCCTATGCCCGAGGAGCAGAAACCGCAGAGAGGTGACGAGGCGTATCGCTTTGCTTTGGCGATGGAGGCATCGGAAGAGGGGTTCTGGGACTGGGATCTGCCAGCCGAAAGGCTGTGGGGATCGGCGCGGTTTCAAAGCATCACCGGTTTGAACAGCGCGTGCGCGAGCACGGAGGCATGGATCGAGCGCGTGCATCCACTGGATCGGCCGCCGCTCGAGGCCGCGCTCCGTGCAGCACGCGAAGGCAATACCGGGACGATGGTCAACGAACACCGCGTGCGCAGCGGGGATGGGTCGTGGCGCTGGGTTCAGGCGCGTGCCGTGGTCGCGCGCGATGCGGAGGGGCGCGTGACTCACATTGGCGGATCGCTCCAGGACAACACTGAACGCCGCATGGGGGACGCGCTGACCGGGCTGCCCAACCGGGCCTTCCTGGTGGAGCATCTGGAGCGCCGGATCGAGCGCGGCTTTCAACACGCGGACTGGGATTTTACGCTGCTTTCGATTGCGCTGGACGGCTTCGAGCAGCTGAATGAAACGCTGGGTTCGAGCGGCGGCGAGCAGCTGTTGATTGAAACCGCGGGACGTTTACAGGGCATGCTGACGGTCGGTTCGGTGGCCGCCCACCTGACGGGAGCGGAGTTCATGATGTGTCTTGAAGGGACACACACCGAAGCCGACGCGGCGATTTTCGCCGCGCATGCCCTGCAGAGACTTCGCGATCGATTTGTCTGGCATGGACACACCGTAGCGACGCAGGCGGCGGCCGGGCTGGCGAGGGGCAGCATGCTCTGCTCGCATCCCGAAGAGCTCATCGCCGATGCAGAAACTGCGCTCATGCACGCCCGCAGGCACGAACCTCCCGGAGTCGTTTGTTACGCGCAGGGCATGCGGGAGAAGGCTCTGGCCACGCTGGAGATGGAGGCAGAGCTCGAACGGGCTATTCGGGAGGGCGAACTGGAGATGTTCTATCAGCCCGAGGTGGACCTGCTGCGAAACCGCATTATCGGTTTCGAGGCGCTGGTGCGCTGGCAACATCCGCTGCGGGGTTTATTGGCGCCGGCAGAGTTTATTCCGCTGGCGGAGAAGACGGGCCTGATTGTCCCGCTCGGTATTTGGGGGATGAGAGAGGCTTGCCGGCAACTCGTGGAATGGCAGAAAGACGGCGGCGAGGAGATGAGCAGGGCGCGCATGAGCGTCAACCTCTCCGCGAAGGAACTGGAGCAGCCCGGCCTGGTCAGCTGCGTGAAGCAGGTCCTCGACGAGACTGGTTTGAATCCGGTGAGTCTGCGACTCGAAGTGACAGAAAGCACGTTGATCGCGGATCGCGTCTCGGCGCAAAAGACGATGCGCACGCTGGAGTCGATGGGGGTGGGCCTGCACATGGACGACTTTGGCACCGGCTTCAGCTCCCTCGATTATCTGCAGAGGTTCCCCTTCGACACCCTGAAGATCGACCGCTCCTTCGTGGAAGGGATCGTCTACGACCATGAGTCGTATGTGATCGTCCGCTCCATTGTCGATCTGGCGCGATCCATCGGCGTGGACGTGGTCGCGGAGGGGATCGAAGACGCCGACCAGCTGGAAGAACTGAAGATGATGGGCTGTCCATGCGGGCAGGGATACTATTTCGCGCGCCCCATGGCGCCGTCCGCCATCGGCGCGCTGATGCAGACCGGCTCCTGGCTTACGCACGGCGCGATCGCCCAGGCTTGATGACTCGATGGTTCGCAATTCTTGACAATCCACCGAAACGGCGGATGATAGAGGGCATTCGTAGCGATCCGACGTTTGGGTTCAGGTGAGAAGTTGACCGCTGGGGAGCGGTGTTGCACCTGAATCCCGTGCCCCAGAGGTCGATCATGTCAAGTCTTCCGGACCCCGCACTCGCTCCCGCAATACCGCCCGCCCAGCAGCCGGGCCAGCCTCACAAACCAACCAGCGGATGGCACTACCTCTACTTCCTGCGCTTCAGTCTGGGCGGATGGTTTCTTCTGCCGCTGCTCTGCGCGCTCGATCTGTGGCATGTGACGAGCAACCTGACACGCGCGATCATGACGCTGGACAGCGGATGGCAGGTCGTAAACGCGACGTTTTTCATTGTGGCGCTGGGGATGGTGGTGTTAGTCACGGCGCGCAATACAGCGAGAAACGGCGAGGCTCGATTCGAATCGGCCTGCCCGCGGCGGCTCTATGGCGCCCTGACCGATGACCGTCCAGCGCCGGTATGGGGCATGTTGGCGATCGCTCATGTACCGACGGTTCTGACGCTGGTCTACCTCGTCCATACCGCGTCCGCTGAAGAGGAAACCTACCGGCTGTTCGGCGCCGCAAAGGCATGGAATATCGGATTCTTCATGTTGTTCGGCTTAATGGCCGCGGCGGTGTTCTGGTACGCGGTCTCCCTCTTCTACTACTGGACCTGGCGTTCAGGACAGGAAGACCGGGCGCCGTCTGCACTGATTTTTCCCGAGTCGCTGTTTGGCGGAGTGCGCCGCGTGGTTCCGCCGCCACGGCTCACCCGTTGGATCGAATTCCTGACGCGCGCCGTTTTGAAATGCATCGACCGGGCTGGCTATGCGGATTCCGCGCAAGGGCCACTGTGGGAGCTGCACTTCCTGGCGACCATTTCGCTGATGGGAATTTTTGTCGTCTACCTGCTTCTCTATCCGGTAACCGCCCCTGTGCTATTGCGCTTCACAGATCAGTGGTGGATCGCCGTGGCCTTCGTGGTTACGCTTGTCTTCGAATCCAGCATTTTCGATGCGGGCTGTCTCACCGAGGACGGCCAATATAGCCGGTGGGCGGCAGGCGTGAAGCTGGGCTTCCAGTGGATGCCGGTCGCCGTGATGGCGGGTTACGTGGCCATCGTGCTTTACGATCTGCGGCACGGCACGGTGCGCTTCCAGACGGGATTTCCGACTCTGGCTTCGATGCTGGTTTTGGCGAACTTTTTCCTCTGGCTGCTCGCGGGCGCCGCCTTTTTCTTCGATCGCTATCGCGTGCCTGTGATCGCCACGGTTCTGTTAGTGATCTTCGTGCCAAAGTGGGCAGCGCCCTACGGAGCGGAGCTCTTCAGCTTCATCCACTTTCCGTGGGCGGCGGAGCGGCTCGACCTGGAACACTACTACACGGTGCAAAAAGTCCCGAACCCGGTGCACCTGCCCACCCCTGCGAATCTGATGGAAACCCGCCTCCAGAGTCAGCAGGATCCCTACATCATCGTGACGGCTTCCGGCGGTGGAATCCGCGCCGCGGAGTGGACCGCCCAGCTCATGGCCCAGATGGAGAAGCGGTTCTCCTGGGACCGGCAGCTCCGCTCAAAAAAGTACACGTTCCACGATCACCTGCTGCTGGCGAGCGGCGTTTCCGGCGGCAGCGTGGGCCTGATGCCCTTTCTTCTGGAATACACAGCGGACCGGTCGCAGTGGTTTCCGAATCGCGAGGGTCTGCAATTGCGGATCACCAGCGCCGCCGCATGCTCGAGCCTTGAGGCGGTCGCGTGGGGCCTTTCCTACTACGACTTGTACCGTTTGTTGTTAACCGTGCGTCTTCCGGTCCCGGGCGCCCTGAGCGCCAATGGGAACGACCCGGACCGGACCTGGGCACTGACCCAGGCGATGAACCGGAACCTGAACGACAACCGGCATTGCGTTTCGCCAGAGCAGCGAACATTGCTCGATGGTTTGCCGCCGATCAGAAATGGACTGCAGATGACGCTGGGCGCCGCGGCCGTGCAGGCTGCGAAGGGACAGTTCCCCGCTTTCACCTTCAACACAACCGCAGCCGAGACAGGCGGGCGCTTTCTCCTCTCGGATTATTGGGTGCCCGCGGCAGAGCCGGATGTCATTCCGGCCGACTCCTTTTTGCAGGTTTACACGAGGGCCGGCGCGCAGGGATTGTATCCGGACTTGCCAATGGCCACCGCAGCTCGATTGTCGGCGACATTCCCCGTCGTCTCGTCCGCCACACGGATTCCCGCGGAGTTTGCGGAGCACGCCTATCACTTCGTCGACGGCGGCTATTACGACAATGACGGGACGGCATCGGCGATCGAATTCATCAAGTCAGGACTGGATGGATCGGCCATCGGGAGCGGCAAAGAGGGGCCGCTGAAGATTGTCCTCTTCGAGATTCGTGACGATGACGGAACGACGGTCGCGGACCAGGACAGCCTGGCAAGCCAGAGCCGCAATCCGAACGACAAAAGACCCTGGACGCAGCTCAACCAGCTAACCGCCCCGCTGAACGGGTTGTGGGCCGCGGGCCATGAAAGCATCTCCATGAGAAACCGCCGCGAGTTGTGCATCCTGGAAGGAGCCTACGCACCGCGGCTGGAGATTCACCACGTGCTCTTCACCATTCCCAACGATGCGGATCAGCTGTCCCCACTAAGCTGGAACCTCACGGTCGCACAGCGCAACGCCATCGTGGGGCGGGCGCGCGGCCCGGAGACCAAAGGATGGATCGAAGGCGCGATGAAGTGGATCCTCGAGCACGATGGCGCGGTTCCGGGCGATCGCGGCGACTCCGCCGACGTGTGCACCTCGTTCGTGGAACCTGCAGCGTCAGTTCAGCCGGTGGCAACGCACTGAGCCGCGGAGCACGCCTGCTCTGTCGGACTGTCCGGCTTGGCCACGGTCCCACGCAACCCTTCGGTGGTGAGAGCATCGACGCGCGCCGTGACAAGACGATCAGCGGGGATCTTTTGGTCGAGGGAAAGCTTGAGGAAGTTGTCGGTGACTGCCGCTGTCGTGTTGCCGGGGCCGGGTTCGATGGTCACGGCCGACAGCCTTCGACCAACGAAGCTCGATCGAAATACACGCGACTTCTCGTCGATCAGGGCACGCAGGGCGGCCATCCTCTCCCGAACGGCGCGGATAGGAACCGGGCTGTGCCGGTGGAGCTCCCACGCGGGTGTGCCGGGCCGCGCGGAAAACGGAAACAGATGCAGGTAGGTAAATGGCTGAGCCGCAATCAACCGGTAGCTCTCGTCGAACAGAGCGTCCGTTTCCCCGGGAAAGCCGATCATGACGTCCGCGCCGATAGCGGCATCGGGCAGCAGCTCGCGGATCGCGGCGAGGCGCTCCGCGTAATGCCAGGGACGATAACGCCGGTACATACGGCGGAGGATGGCGTCGGAGCCGGACTGCAGCGGCAGATGGGCGTGACGCGCCAGCCGCGGATGTTCGCCGGTCGCGTGCTCCCGATAGAGGGCCAGCAATTCCGGTGACCAGTCCATGGGCTCGATGGAGCTGAGTCGGAGACGCGGGAGTGCGGTCTGGTTCAGGATCGCGGCGACAAGGTCTTCAAAGCGCTGCGCGGGCTGAAAGTCGCGTCCCCAGCGGCCGAGGTTGATGCCGGAGAGGACCAGCTCCTGGCCGCCCTGGCTGGCAAACCGCCGGACGTTGTCGAGACAAGCTGCGAGCGGCACGGAGCGGCTGTGGCCGCGCGTGGTGGGAATAATGCAGAAAGAGCATCGATTGCCGCAGCCATCCTGGACTTTAAGGTTGGGGCGGGTCTGTTGGGAGTCGGAGGCGAAAGGGAGCGCGGCTAACTCGGAGTGAGCGAAGGTGTCGTCGTGAAGAATGGTGGTGAGGGGTACGAAATTGGGGCCTGCCGCGGGAGTAAGCAAGGTTAATTGCAGGGCCACATCCGCGACCAGAGACTTGTGGCTGTTGCCGATTACCGCGTCGACCTCAGGAAGAGCGGCCAGCTCCTCGGGGGCTCGCTGCGCGTAGCAGCCAGTCACGATGACGCGGGCGGCGGGGTTCTCGCGGCGAACACGACGCAAATAGGCACGGGCCTGGCGGTCGGCCTCAGCGGTCACGCTGCAGGTATTTACAACGACAACATTGGCGATAGCAGGCCGGCTCGCTGGCGAGAGTCCGCCCTGGCGCAGGTTGGCGGCAATAGCCTCGCCATCGGCGCGGCTGGCGCGGCAGCCGAAGTTTTCGACATGGTATTCTGCCATCCTGCTCAGTGTACCAATGGGATACGGGCGAGGGTTTCGTCGGCCTCGAATGCCTCTGAAGCCGTTTTTTCTCTTTTTGGTGTACGATCCATCGGTGAACCGTGAGTTGAGATAGAGGAGTTGATATGAAACGACGCATTCTTCTTGTCGATGATGACCTTGCCATCCTGCTGACCTTGAAAGCTGTGCTCGAAATCAGCGGCTTCGAAGTGCAAACGGCGGCTTCGGCTCGCGAGGCCAAGCAGCGCCTGAAGGCGAATGAATACCACATGGTCATCACCGACCTTCGCATGGAGAGCGAAACGGCGGGTGAGGACGTGGCGGCGGCGGCGAAACGGGCGCCGAATCAGCCGGCCGTGGCGATGTTAACTGCCTATCCGCCGAAGGACGCCGAGTGGATCACCACCTCCGACACTGACAAGGTTCTGGTGAAGCCAATGAATACCCAGGATCTGCTGCGGCAGATCGAGGCCATGCTGGTTTCGCACGAAGACAAGAAGCGACGGGAGAACCCGAAGAAGCTGAGTGCGCTGCCCGTGGCCCAGGTCACCGCGAAGAAGCCCCGCAAGCTGGCGGACGCCAGATAAACGAGCGTTCCGCCTCAGAGATCGGGGACCGCGATCGGCCACCGTGGGCGGGCTCCTGCACACAATCATCCACTCAACACTTCTGAACGGTGCCGGAGCCGAGCTGCTGCCCGGGCCGGTTCGGCTAGCTTGCCTGGCTCAGCGTCCGTTTTTGCTGAAAACAACCACGGCACAGCACAGGGCGCCCCTGCGTCGGCTTGAAGGGAACGGTGGTTTCCGTTCCGCACTCGGAGCAGACGGTCCGCGTTTCGGGGCGGGCAGAGCCCGAGCCGGAGCCCGATGCGCGCTTCGCTTTGCATTGCTTGCAGCGTTTCGGATCGTTCTTGAATTGTTTATCGAAGAAGAAGAGTTGTTCCCCGGCCGTGAAGACAAAATCGCTGCCACAGTCGGCGCATTTGAGAACCTTGTCAACGAAATCCATCCCGCTTCCCTCGCCTTTGCCCGAAGCACCGCTCGTACAGCGCCAAGAATGGCGCGCCCGAATCGCCCGACATTCAGGTGCAATGCCGGCTTGCTGCGACACGCCAGCATGACGCTGGACGTGGAACTTCCGATTGAGTAAGGGGCCCTGGTGGCAGCCGGAGAAAACGCGGCCGACCAGGATCGACTTTCCTGAGGGGCCTTCTCTCCAGATCGCCCAGCCGCGGCTGAGTATGCGGCCAAGAACAGCACCGGCAACGCCGGAAATTCCATGCCCTGCATGGGGAGTGCGGAGAATGGAAATGAACCGGTCCGCCAGCTCAGAGCACCTTATCGTGGTTCTGAGAATTGGTCGTGCTCCAGCCAGCACTACATTCTGACTAAAGCTCAGATCTGTCGTGATTCTGGGGACCTCAAACAGACCGGCTCGGTTGTTTTAATCCTGCTCTTTACGAGCTTTTTTACGATTCCGCTTCCGCGCCAGCGCTTCCTTTACGCGTCGCTTTTCGCCGGGCTTCAGGTAGAAGGAATGACGTTTCACTTCTTTAATGATGTCTTCCTGCTGAACCTTGCGCTTAAACCGGCGCAGTGCATTTTCAAGCGGCTCGCCTTCCTGAATGCGAACCTCTGCCAAAGAAATACACCTCCAAACGACCCACGCTGGGCATGATCAACACTACAGGAAGCGGAGAGCATTTTCCAGCGAACGCGCCCGGGCGACAAGCGAGAGCACGTCAATAAGCGCCGGTCCCGTCGTTTGTGCGGCTTCTTGTTGACGGAGTCAACGCCCGTTAAAGTCGTCGACGATCTCTTTTTTGCTCCGGGGTTGCCACTACCTGTTGACATTCCAGTGGAGATCGGGTTATCTGTTGAAATTCAACAGGAGGGTGTGTGGGAGAGGACAAGTCGGATGTCTTACAGGGAACGCTGGACCTGATGGTGCTGAAGACGCTGGAGTCGATGGGGCCGCAGCACGGCTATGGAATCGCGCGGCGGATCGAACAGATCAGCGAACAGGCGCTGCGGCTGAATCAGGGAACGATTTACCCGGCATTGCTCCGGCTTCGGCAGCGCGGATGGATCAGGGCGGAATGGGGAACGAGCGAAAACGGACGGCGGGCGCGGTACTACTCGCTGACAAAAACGGGAAAAGCGCAGATCGAGAAGGAGACAGAGAGCTGGGAGCGGGTGGCAGCAACGATGGCGCGGTTTTTGACGCCAGCGGATAGCCGGTAGCCAGGAGCCTGTCCTCAGCTGTCCGTTGTTTGGCCCCAGTCCCCGTCAGAAGCGAGGTTGAGATGAAACCAGTGCGGAAAGGCGTGAGCGCAGCGAGTACGCTCCTGAGCCGGCTGGCTGCGCTGTTTCGGCGTCGTCGGCTGGACCTTGAGATGGATGAGGAGCTGCGTTCGCATCTGGAGATGGCGGCTGAGGACAATCGGCGGCGGGGGATGAGCGACGAAGAGGCGAGGAGGAAGGCGATGCGGGATTTTGGCGGGGTGACGCAGGTGCGGGAAACGGTGCGGATGCGGGAGGCGCTTCCCTTCTTTATAGATTTATCGCGCGACATCGCCTATGCGTTACGCATGCTGAAGAAGAGTCCGGGGTTTGCAGTGATCGCAATCGGATCGCTGGCCCTTGGCATCGGGGCGAACACTGCGATCTTCTCCATCGCCAAGCAGGCGCTGCTGGACCGGCTGAACGTGCAGCACGCGGGAGAGCTGCGACTCTTCGCGTGGAGGTCGGCGCGGAAGAGCGTGGTTCACAGCTCGTGGGGCGACTGGGAGAAGACGCCAAACGGCGTAACCAGCACCTCCTTTTCGTATCCGGTGTACGAGCTGATGCGGAAGCAGAATCATGAGCTCTCGGATTTGTTCGCGTTCAAAAATGTTGGGCGGATGAACGTCACGGTGGATGGCGAAGCGGAGGTCGTGCAGGCCGATCTGGTCTCGGGAAATTTCTACGAGCAGATGGAGGTGCGGCCGCAACTGGGGCGTGCAATTCTGCCGGCGGACGATGAGAAGCCAGGCGGGTCGCCGGTGGCGACGATCAGCGATGGGTACTGGACGCGGCGGTTCAACCGGTCACCGTCGGTGATTGGGAAGACGATTCTCGTCAACCTGGTAAATGTAACTGTGGTTGGTGTGAATCCCAAGGGGTTCACGGGGGCGAAGGGGACGCAGAGTTCGCCGGAGATATTTATGCCGTTCAGCATGCAGCCGCTGGTGAGCCCGTATCGGACGGAGGCTTCGCTGCTGACGAGCGACAAGGTCTGGTGGATGGAGATTATGGCGCGGGCCAGGCCGGGCGTGGATGAGGTGAAGGCTCGGGCGGCGCTGGATGTGGCGCTGAAGAGCGCGGTGCGGGCGACGATGACGGTGAAGTCCGAGGAGTCGATGCCGGATTTGGTGCTGGCGGATGGAAGCCGAGGGATGAACGAGGCGAGCCGGCAGATGGCGCAGCCGCTGATGGTGCTGATGTCGCTGGTGGGACTGGTGGTGCTGCTGGCGTGCGCGAATATGGCGAACCTGCTGCTGGCGCGGTCGGCGGCCCGGCAACGGGAGATGGGAGTACGGCTGGCGCTGGGGGCGGGAAGGGCGCGGATTTTGCGGCAGATGCTGACGGAGAGCGTGTTGCTGTCGGTGCTGGGCGGTTTGGTGGGATTGGTAGTGGCGTATTTCGGGCGGAGTGCTGTTCTTGCCATGTTTTCGGGCCCGGGGGATCCGGTGATGGAGGGATCGCTGGACTGGGGTGTGTTTGGATTTAACGCGGCGCTGTCGGTGGTGACGGGAATTTTGTTTGGCGTAGGACCGGCACTGCAGGCCACGCGCACGCAGGTGACCAGCACGCTGAAAGATGCGGCGCAAACAACAACACGGCGACGGAAGGGATTTGCGGGACGGACGATTGTCGGGTTCCAGGTAGCGTTGTCCACGCTGCTGGTGGTGGTGGCGGGCGTGTTTCTGCGGACCATTATTAATCTGAGCCGGGTCGATCCGGGGTTCGATCCCCGGAATATTGTGTTATTCGAGGTGCGGCCTCCGCAGTCGCAGTATGCGGGGGACAAGGAGGCTCGGTTGTTCCGGCAGATCACAGAACGGCTAGCAGCGATGCCGGGGGTGGAGGCTGTGTCGCCGACGAGCGTTGCGCCGCTCTCGCACAGCTACGACAGCAGCGATTTCACGCCGGTGGGCGAGAAGGTGGTTCCGGGGCAGGAGGAGAGTGCGCTCAACGCCGCGGTTGGCGATCGTTATTTTGCGACGTTCCGGATTCCGATGGTGGCGGGGCGCGGATTTGCGGAGACGGATACGGAGACGTCGCCGAAGGTGGCGGTCGTGAATCAGGCGCTGGCGAAACAGTTTTTCCCGGGGAAAAATCCGATCGGGAAGAGCTTCACGACGTCGGATATCAAGAACGACAAGCTGGTGTACCAGATTGTGGGATTGAGCGCGGATACGCGGTACGGGAGCCTGCGCGAGGATCCGCCGCCGATTTTTTATGTAGATTATCGGCAAGCGCCGGAGATTGACTGGGGAATGACGTTTGCGGTGAAGACGCGGACTGCGCGAGCGGCGATTACTCCGTCGCTGCGGCGGGCGGTGCAGAGCGTGGATCGAAATCTGCCACCGACGGATGTGCGCACGCAGGAGGAGCAGATCGATGAGCTGCTGAAAAACGAACATGTGTTTGCCGAGCTGACGGCGGGGTTCGGGATCGTGGCGCTGGTGCTGGCTTGCATTGGGATTTATGGCTTGATGGCATATGCGGTGTCGCGGCGCACCAACGAGATTGGGATTCGCATGGCGCTCGGCGCACAATCCGCGCAGGTTCTGCGCATGGTGCTCGGCGAAGCGGTGTGGATGACGGCCGTTGGTGTTGCTGTGGGTTTGGGCTGCGCGCTGGCGGTGGGGCGGCTGATTGCGAGCCAGCTGTATGGGCTGAAGGCCTGGGATCCCGCAACGCTCGCAGGTTCAGCGCTGCTTCTGATTCTCGTCGCTCTTGGGGCAAGCTGGATTCCGGCGCAAAGGGCGGCATCGGTCGACCCCAGCCGTGCATTGCGGGCCGAATAGGGACAACGCCTGGCATCCAGGGATGACTGGGAATCGGTTTACGGGCAGGCGGGGAGGGTGCATTGGGAGAACCGAGGACGTGGATGAGTCGGATGGTGGCGATGTTCCGGCGGCGCAAGCTCGACGGGGACCTGGATGATGAGCTGCGGGCACATCTGGAAATGGCGGCGCAGGAGCATCGGCGGCGTGGAATGGCGGCCAATGATGCGTGGCGGGCGGCATTGCGGGATTTTGGCGGAGTGACGCAGGTGCGAGAGCGGGTGCGCCTGCGCGAGGGCGTGCCGCTGATTGAAGACCTGCGGCGCGACGCCGCGTACGCGCTGCGGCAAATGCGGAGATCGCCGGGCTTCGCGACCGTGGTGGTCCTGACCCTGGCGCTGGGCATCGGTGCGACCACCGCAATCTTTACGCTGGTCTACTCCACGCTGGTGCGCAAGCTGCCTTATCCCGAGGATCAGCGAATCATCGCAATCCAGGACTCGCGCGTGGAGGGGCAGTCGACGGGTGGGTTGATGAGCGTGCCGCGGTTCTTCGATGTGCAGGCGCGTAACCGCTCCTTCGAGAGCTTGTCGTTCTTCTTCTTCGACCAGTCGACGATCATTGCCGGAACCCAGCTGCCGATGGCGGTGCAGGCGGCGGGAACGAATGCGGGTTTTTGGGATGTGCTCGGTGTGCGGCCGCTGCTGGGGCGCACGTACGGCGCACGCGAGGATCAGCCGACCGCGCCGGAAACCGCGGTGCTGAGCTATGCGGGCTGGCAGAAACTCTTTGGCGGCGATCCGGACGTCATCAGCCAGCAGATCTCGCTGGACGGGAGGGCGGTGACGATCGTGGGCGTGATGCCGGCCGGCGTGGAGATGCCGAGCGGGATCGACCTGTGGCACGACGCGCAATTCCAGCCAGCAGACTGGACGAAGTATCGCGGAGAGGGCACCCGATTTATCAACGTCTTCGGGCGTCTGCGACCCCGTGTGACGCAGGGGATGGCGAAGTCGGATCTGTCGCGCATCGCGGAGCAGCTGCGGCGCGAGCATCCGGACAGCGATGAGTTGTGGCAGTTCACCAGTGAGACGCTGCGCGAGGATCGTTACGGCGCTATGCGGCCGGCTCTGCTCGTGTTGATGCTGGCGTCGGCGTTGCTGCTGGTGATTGCCTGTATCAATGTGGCAAATCTGCTGCTGTCGCGGGCGACGGCGCGGCAGCGCGAAGTGGCGTTGAGGCGTGCGTTGGGCGCATCCGCAAGCAGGATGACGATGCAGTTCCTGACGGAGAGCACAGTTTTGGGCGTCATTGGCGGCGCCACGGGCGTTGCGGCTGCGTTCGCGCTGGTGCGCGCTATGGCGGCGAAGCTGCCTGGGCGGCTGGGCGTACAAGGAACGGTGGAGATGAGCTGGCCTGTCGTCTGGGTGGCGCTGCTGGTTTCTCTCGGCACCGGGATCGCGTTCGGCATTGCGCCGGCGCTGAACAATCGGCGCGTCGAACTGAACGCGGCGATGAAGCAGGGCGAGTCACGCATGGCGGGATCGGCGGGCAATCGGCTGCGGAGCGCTCTGGTGTCCGCCCAGGTGGCCCTGTCGCTCATTCTGCTGGTCGGCGCGTCGCTGCTGGCGGAGTCGCTGTGGCATCTGCTGAAGAATCCGCTGGGATTTGCGCCCGAGCATCTGCTGACCTTTTCGCTGCGGCTGCCGTCGGACACGAAGGCGCCGGTGATCCGTAACTTCTTCGGCAATGTACAGCAGCGGCTGGAGTCGCTGCCGGGCGTGACGGCGGTCGGACAGATGGATGCGCTGCCAACGGTGGACTGGCATCTGCGCAGTAACTTTGACGCGGACTGGTTGCCGCGGACCGCGAATCAGCCGGCGATCAACGCGGAGGATCGCAGTATCGGAGGAAAGTTCTTCGCCGCGATGGGGACGCCGCTGCTGGCGGGCAGGACGTTGACCAGCCAGGATTCGCTGGTGAAGAACATTCCGATCCTGGTGAATGACGAGCTGGTGCGGCGCTATCTGCCGGGCGGCCATCCGCTGGGGCGGCATCTGCTGGTCGAAGGCACGCCTCACGAGATTGTCGGCGTGATTGCGAACCTGCGCGGAACCGCCGGCTCCATCGCGAGCCCGCCAGGCCCAGAGGTGTACTGGCCGGTGGATGGGAACGGCGGCGTTGTGCGGCGGTCTTTTGTGGTGCGGTCGCAGCTCGATCCGGAGCAGCTGATCCATACTGTGCGCGAGCAGGTGCACGCGGTGGACCCGCAACAGGCGATTGCAAACGTGGGGACGATGGATGAACTGCTGGACAAGGCAATCTCGCAGCCGCGGCTGAACATGGCCGTCGTGTCGTCGTTCGCAGGCATCGCGCTGCTGCTGGCCTGCGTCGGGATTTACGGCGTGGTGGCGTTCTTCGTCGCGCAGCGGACCCAGGAGATCGGCGTGCGCATGGCGCTGGGCGCAACCCGCGGCGAGATTGCGGCGCTGTTTGTGCGGCGCGCCATGCTGCCTGCGGCCGCGGGATTAGTGGCGGGAACCATCGTGTCGCTGGGCTTGATGCAATTGCTGCGGAGCCAGCTCTACGGCGTGCGGCCGAACGATCCCCTGGTATACGCCGCGTCGATTGCAGCCCTGCTGGTCCCTGTCATCGTCGCAACCCTGCGCCCGGCGATCCTGGCCGCGTCGGTCGATCCGGTCGAGGCGCTTCGGGCGGAGTAATAACACAATTGGATTCCGCCGCAGAGGGCGGTCGCGGTCGATCCCAGCCGCGCGTTGCGGGCCGAATAGCAGCCGGTTTTCATGCGCCGGGGCGGGGGTAGAGGCGGCCGCGGTACATGGACATGGCTTCAACATGTTGAATGGCGATGACCTGCGCGGAGGTGTTGTCGGAGCCATCGATCTCGACCGAGTAATCGACGAGTTCATCGGCTATCTCGTCGATTCCCTTCGGCTGGGAGACAATGCGGGCGATGTCTTTGCTCTCGATGCCGGAGTAGAGTCCGTCGGAGCAGAGCACAAGCCGGTCGCCAGGGCGCAGGGTAAGCGTTGTGGTGTCGGCGCTGACGAAGAGTTCCGGGCCGAGCGAGCGGGTGAGCACATGGCGCGATTCGGAGTTAGCCGCCTCAACGGCGGTGAGCAAGCCAAGCTTGCGCTGCTCGGTGACCCAGGTATGGTCGCGGGTGACAGCGACCGCTTCGCCCGCGCGCACGTGATAGCAGCGCGAGTCGCCTACGTGCGCCACATAGGCCTGATCGTGGCGCAGGGCGCACGTGACGACGGTGGTCGCCATGTGTTTACCGCGGCGTCCCGGGCGCAGCCCCTCGTCGTGGACCGCGGCGTTGGCATGCTGGATCAGCCGCGGCAGCAGGCTCGAGAGCGAGGTGTTTTCCTGGGTCTCGGCAAACTCTTCGCGAATCACCTCGACCGCGCGGGCAGAAGCTACCTCACCCAGTTCCAAACCGCCTACGCCGTCGGCCAGCACAAAAAGCCAGCCGCGCGAGCGCACCTCATGGTGGTCTTTGGGGACAAACACTCCGGTCGCGTCCTCATTGTTGGTGCGCACCTTGCCCGGATGGCTTGCCTGGCCGTACTCGATATCCAGCATCTCTTTACCGATGGTAATGCTTTGGGAGCAGAGCCCAAAAAACAACCGAGGGCTTTCTGGTTCGCAGAAAGCCCCCTTGGGTGAGAACCGCGTTGCGTTAGCCGGCGACCTTTACCTTGCTCTCGATGAGCATCCCCTTGCCCTTGGCCTTCGAGGAGCGCCAGAAGTAGAACCCGCCATAGAGGCCCCAGACTCCTGCGACCAGCAGCGCGATCAGCGGTTCCTTGACCGTGCCATAGCCCATGGTGGGTCCGATCAGGTAGAAGAGCATGCAGCCGATATTCGCCAGCAAGCCGAAGCCGGGGATCAGCGTATGCCGCAGCAGACTGTAGTCGGGACGTTTGTGGAATGCCACCATGCACAGGAAGCAGGTGAGCGCATAGAGGATAAAGGTTCCGAAGTTGGAGGTAAGGGTAACGGCGAGCAGCGAGTTAGGCAAAGCCGCCATCTTGTCGTGCGAGAAGTAGCCCACACTCGAGAACAAGCCGTGCGGCAGGGCGGCTACGGTCGCGTCAGTGGGTGCGCCGGCATCGCCGAAGGCGAGGCAGACGGCGACGATGCCAATGACCGCCGAGATCCCCGCGAGCGTCCAGATGGCGCGGTGGGGGGTGAGGTTGTTGGCGTGCAGCATCCCGAAGTGCTCGGGAGCCTCGTCGTCCTGGCCCATAGCATAGGTGACGCGCGCGCCGGTATTCATGCAGGAGAGGGTGGTGCCGATCAGGGCGAGGAAAACGGTGACCGCCTCGGCCAGCATGAAGTATTTGCCGTGGCCCTGGCCGAGCAGCGCGTCGCCGACCATGATCATCATGTCGCCGATGGGCGCGGCCGACCCGGTGGCAGCCTGCATGTTATACGCCGAACTGAGTAAGTAGTTGGCCGCAAAATATTCAATCAGGTAACAGACCAGCCCCTGGATGAGAAGCGACGCAATGACCGCGATCGGGATATCGCGTTTGGCGTTTTTCGCTTCGCCTCCCAGCGCCGTCACCGATTCGAAGCCCACCAGGATCAGGATGGCGACCGTGGCCTGAATCATCACCCAGTTGAAGTTGTGGACGCCGATCACCGACTTAGCGTTGGGGTGGGAGATGAATTTGCCGGTCGAATCGTAGGCGGGGTAGTGAATGTGAAACGTGACCGGCTGTCCGGCCTTATCGAGCTCCGGCTGGGGCACGCCGCTGGCGTCGCGGATGACGGTGCCGTCGGGCTTGGTGGCGAACTCATAACTGTACGTCGCCAGCGTGTTGGTGTCGTACTGGAGAGCGGTCGCGCCGTCGGGATGGTTCACCCGGTAGCCGAGGGCGAGCACGCTGAACAGGACCAATGCCGAGATCTGCACGACGTTGATCGCTACGTTGACCGCCGTCGAAGCGTTGGCGCCCTTCTGTGCGATCCATGCCACGGCGAAGGAGAATACTATCGCAACCAACCCGGTAAAGACCGGTCCGGGGTTCGAGCCGGAAATGAAGTTCGGATAGAGGAAGCCGACCACGTAGCCGACAAACAAGCCGGTTACACCGACCATCACGCCAGGGTAGACCCAGTAGTACAGGTGCGAGCCCCATCCGACAATGAACTTGAAGACGCGGGCATATTTGAACGCCTTGTCTTTCGAGAGCAACGCCTGCTCGGCGTAGTAATAGCTCGAGCCGGTGCCGGGATAAAGCTTCGAAATCTCGGCATAGCTGACCGCAGTCGCCAGGCAAAGCAGCAGCGCGGCGAAGATCCCCGCCCACATCGATGGCGAAGTCGCACCCGTGTTCGCCTGAATCGCGAAGGTTAGCCACAGAAACGCCCCTGGCGCGATCAGCGCCATCGCGTTACTCGTCAGCCCGGTCAGGCCGAGGGTCGCTTGCATCTGTCCAGTAGGTTTTTTCTCATCTGCCATGAATATCTCCTCAGAAGTGATTGTCTCTGGGTTCGCGGTTGCGGACTCTACTGTTTAGGGGCGATCACAGCAATGAGGCCAACGGTCAGTGTGGTCTGGGCGGGGGCCAGGGCGTTCGTTCCTTTGTGAAAGAAATCCTGGTTCGAATAATCGTGCCGGAATTCGGCCCGCGCAATAAACCGCGGGGTCCACTTGCGCTCCAGGGTTGCCGTAGCCTCCTGCACATCCTGGGCTGTGCCGGTGGCGAAGCCCTGCCTGTCGTTGAAGAATTCCCAGCGTCCGGAGAGGGCAAGATTCGTGGTGAACTGCTCGTGCGCTGCCAGGGCAATGCCAGACCAGTCCGCGGTAGCCTGGGGGGTCGTCACACCTTTAACCGTGTACGCCGAGGTGGTGTTGTGACCGTAGTCGATGTTCACGTAAGCGTTGAATTTTGCGTTCGGCGTGAGCAGAACCGTGGTGTCCACCAGGTTCCGATACTCGCCGACTCCGCCGCTCTTCTCCGGTCCCGTGTATACGTTCAGCGACCAGGTGTACTTTGCTTCCGTCAGCGTGCTGGTGAAGGCGCCCGTGGGGCCGCCCTCGTTATTCAACACGTTGTTCCACCCATTCACTAACTGGACACCCGCGGTCCAGGTCTTGGTGACGGGTGTGGAGGTACGAAAACCAAAGTGGTAATAGGGAATGGCCCACGCGAACAGGATCGACCGTGAGTAGTTCCAGTTATCCTTCGCTTCAATCGTCTCGGCGCCGGCAGAGGTCACCCATTGACCGAAGTCAATCTCCGATCCCCTCAGCCCCTTGGCCGGCTTCCAGGAAACGAAGGCCTGCTCGAGGTAGTCGTCGTCGTACTTTGTGGTATTGGGGTGAATGAGGGTGTTGGTCCGGCCAAAGAACACGTCGGCATGAACGCCGAACGTCGCCGGATCGCGGTTAAAGGTGATTTTCGCGGCGTCGAGATCCCACTGGTTGGTCCGGTCGTCGAAGTTGTACAGGTCGCTCGACTGCCCGTTGGCGGAGTTGCTGGGGTGGTTATCGTTGTAGCCGTAGTAACCGTCCACAAACCCGGTCCAGTTGACTCCGGCGAATTTCCAGTTGGTCGGAGCCGCTGGCGCAGCCGCAGCGGCGGGCGCTGGAGCCGGGGCTTGCGCCGCCGCCGGAGCCGCTGGAGGAGGAGTCGCGGAACTCGGGGCTGCGGTAGTCGAAGTCTGAGCTGAGGCAATCATGCCCACAGCCAAAAGAAGGGTCGCCATCCCTGCCACACGATATCGCTTGGAATTCATAGGTTGCCGTCCTCTGGAAAAAGGTCTTGGCCAAGATCTGGCCCTGCGACTCTTCTCGGCACTCTGACTTTCGAACCTGATTTGCTTTGGCGCCGAGGTGTTTCTCCTATGAACGCAAAGAAGTCATGAGGAATTCATGAAGATCGCCTAAAGGAGGCGCCGCCAAACCGATTTTGCGGCCGGAAAGTACAAAATATGAAATTTTCGTGGACCTCCATGCAAATCTGATTCAAACTCTGATATAAGCCTTCATTTCTCCGGGCATGGGTCGAAAAACGAAAGCGGCGCGGTGCCGCAACCGGGCCCAACTCCTGAATTTGCGCAGGTCGAGGATTCTTGATCGAAAGAATTCCATCCGCTTCGGTCGGGGCGGGCATTCTGCTCCTTCCGCCGCACCAGAGTTTCAGGTCGGGTGCCTCTTCGCGGCTCGGCCCGACGCGAACCTGCGGCCATTTTTCGGCGCCTCTCGTCGAAAGGCGGTGGCTCTGATGCCCGGCCTTGCGCTCGTTCAAACGATTTTGCCCGGGGTTCAGCTTCTCCTGCAGCCGAGGTGGTGGTCCGGCATGCCGTCCTGGTTATGGATTGCGCCGGCCGTGATCCTTTGGTTGTTGGCGGTTCGCTTTGTGCGCATCCCCGCGGCCGGGAGCGGCTCGAGGAAGCGGCGCACCGCGGCTGAAAAAGTATGCGACCTGGTCCGGAGCGCGGCCCACCTGGATCTTCACCAGAAACCGGGGCCGCAACTGGCCGCTCTAATCCGCGCGATCTTCGATGTTGAGGCGGTTGCGATTCTGGACGCCGATCTCAACGAGATTTATGAGGCAGGCGAATGGTTCCCCGGGGTCGAGGAAACGGTGCGGAATATCTTTGTCTTTGAAACCTCGCGCGACGATCCTGGCACTGGCCTCATCCGGCGCGTCCTGCGGGTCAGAAATCTGCCCATTGGCGCCTTACTCCTCCGCGGGGAGACCGATGAGCTGACCAGCAACAACATCGCCTCGCTCGTTTCCATCACCTTTGACCGTTATCACGCCCTGGCCAGCGAGATGCGCATGGAAAGCGCAAGGAAAGCCGAGCAGCTGCGGACTACCGTTCTCGACAGCCTCGCCCATGCCTACAAGACGCCACTGACGGCCATCCGCGCGGCGAGCACCGGTCTGGATGAGATGGGAAACCTGACCCCGGCGCAGAGCGGGCTCGTCTCTCTGATCGCCGAGCAGTCGGAGCTCCTCAACAATCTGACCACGCGGCTGCTCCGAGCCGCGCGTCTGGAGGCCCATGCGCTGCAGACCGAGTGCATTGCCATCGCTCCTTTGATCGAGGATGTCGTCGCCAGCGCGCGTGAACAACTGGGCTGCCTTTCTGTGAGGATCGCGGTCGAGCGCGAGGATCTCACCATTGTCGGAGATCGCAGTTTGCTGGAAGCGATGCTGCTGCAGTTTGTCGACAATGCCGGAAAGTACGCCACGGCCGGCACCACAATGACCATCCAGGCCGCCGAGAAGCAGGACGCCATCCTGCTCTCCGTCCATAATCTGGGGCCGGTGATTCCCCCCGACGACCACGAGCGCATCTTCGACCGCTATTTCCGGTCCTCGCTGGCGGACAACAAAGCGCCTGGCACCGGTATAGGCCTTTCGGTGGCGAAACAGGCTGCTCAGGCCCACGGCGGACATGTCTGGGTGACCAGCGACCGCCGTCGCGGTACGACGTTCTTTGCCTCTCTGCCCATCATCGCCCAGGAGGCGCGCGCCTCATGAACGCGGAGCCAATTCGCATCCTGCTGGTGGACGATGAGCCGTCGATTCGCCGCGCATTGCGTACCTCGCTCAATGAGCTGGGGTTCTGTACGGTCGAGGCCTCGCGCGGCGAAGAGGCCCTCCATCTGGCCCGGGCATCGAATTTCGATGTGGTTCTGCTCGACATCAATATGCCAGGGATTGGGGGGATGGCGACGTTGGTCAAGATGCGCGCGCTGGCGCCGCGCCTTCCCATCCTCATGCTCACGGTGCGGGATGAGGAGCAGGACAAAGTGGAAGCCCTCGAGTGCGGCGCCGACGACTACATCACCAAGCCCTTCAGCGTTCGCGAGTGCATTGCGCGCATCCGCTCCGCCGTGCGCCGCGCCCAGACGCCGGAACGGCCGGAAGATGCTCCGATCACGATTGGAGAGATTCAAATATCTCCCGCGCGCCGCACCGTAAGCAAATCGGGCAAGGCGATCCGGCTCACCCGCAAGGAATACGACATCCTCTATTACCTGATGTCGCATGCTGGCCGCGCGGTAACCTACGGCAAACTGCTGACCTCGGTCTGGGGAGGCGCCTACCGCCAGGAAGTGGACTACCTCCGCACCTTCGTCCGGCAGCTGCGCAAAAAAATTGAGGACGACCCCGCCAGTCCCCGCTACCTGCTCACCGACACCTGTGTCGGCTACCGCTTCGCCGAGGAGGTCGCGCCGCCCGCGACCGTCGAGCCCCCCGAAGCGGAGCTTCATCTTCCGACGGCTTAGTGGACCGGCCGCAATGGGCCAGCATGGGTGGCCCATTCAAGCCTTTCTTTGGCTTGAGTGGGGTTATCTGTCCCGACGGGGCTGGCTGGCCCGGGTCCCGACCCTGGGACCCGGAGTCCACAAGACGGTCCCGGAACCCGGCCTTTTGATATTTCCCGCTCCCCAAACTTCCGTACCCTCTCACCCTCCCATTTTCCTTGCCCTGTTGAATCCCGCTCCCCTACGCTGAATGCAGGGGATTGCCTGCCTTGCAGACAGTCCCCTTCGTCGTTGCCGGACTCCCAGAAGTCCGCTGTGCTCTTTGACATTTTGCCGCCCACCGAACCGGTGGCCCCACCCAAGCCTTCCCTTGCCTCCAGTGGGGGGTGGTCGGCGATGGCCTGGGCTGGCCCGGGTCTCGATTCTCAGACCCGGATCCAACGGACTAGCCAACCGCCTTCCAGGCCTCCCGTCCAGATTACGGTCACGTTACGGTGCAGGTCGCGAATATGTTGTCAACCTTGACAACATTCCGGGCGGCCTTATTTTCAATCGTTTGCCACAGCCCCCAGGGGAGGGGGAGGGGGCCATGAGCACAAGTGCAGTCGGGACCCCCAAACGGCTAGTCGCTACCGGTCAAAAGTGATTCCAAAGCGCCTGGTTGTAAATCTCGTGATGGAACTGCACCTCCGCCGGCTTGACGAAGGTCCCGAGCAGCTTCGGTGCGCGGTCCGCCGCCGCCTGTTTCAGATCGGCAAAGCGGGTCTTGACGTCATCGCCCAGGATCGTACTGATCCAGCTGGCGGAGCGGAAGTCCTCAATGGCGGTCTGGATATCGGCGGGCAGATAGCGCTCGGCCTGGCGAAGCCCTTCGGTCGTCGCAACGGTGCCCTCCAGCCCGGTCTTGAAGACCGTGAACAATGTCAGATACGGGTTCGCATCGGGAGCCACGGAGCGCAGCTCGATGCGCGCTGACTTCGAGTTTCCGAGCGGAATGCGGATCATCGAACCGCGATCCGTCGCCGACGCCTTGATCTGGTTGGGCGCTTCGAAGTGGGGATCGAGGCGGCGATAGGCGTTCACACTCGAGTTCAGGATCAGGCAAAGATCGAGCGCGTGCGTGAGGACGCGGTCCACGAATTCCCATCCGAATGCCGAGGTTTTTTCCACGCCGTTCGGATCCCAGATGAGATTCGTCTTGTCCTTCGACACCGAGAGGTTGGTGTGCATGCCGCTGCCATTGACGCCCACCACGGGCTTGGGCAGGAAGCACGCGGTGTAGCCCATGTTCGCCGCGATCTGGCGCGCTAACAGCTTGTAGAGCTGAATCTGATCCGCCGCGGCGACCACTTCACCATAGCCATAGTTGATCTCGAACTGGCTCGGGGCAACTTCCGGATGGTCCTTCTCATTCTGAAAGCCCATAGCGCGCTGCACTTCAGCAGCTGTGTCGATGAAGCGGCGCAAGGGATCGAGGGGAAGGGAGTGGTAGTAGCCGCCGGTATTGACGAAGTCGAATCGTCCCGTCTGGTGGAAGGTTTTCTCCGCGTCGGCGCCTTTGAAGAGGAAGCCCTCGATCTCGTTCGCCGCGTTGAGCGTGTATCCCTTTTCCGCGAAGAGCTTGTTGGAATAGTTCTGCAGAACCCCGCGCAGATCGCCCGAGTAAGGACCGCCGTTTTTGTCGATGATGGTGCCGAAGACCAGAACTTTCCCGTTGCCGAAGACGTCGGCGGGAACCCAATAGAACGCGCTCCAGTCGATGCCCAGCCGCAGATCGCTCTCTTTCTGCGCCGTGAAGCCGCGGATCGAGGAACCGTCGAAGGTGAGGTTGTCGTAGCTGCCCACGATAAATTTCTTGTCGTAGTCAAGCAGGTGCAGCCGGCCTTCAAGATCGGAGAAGAGAACCGTGACGGCCTTGATGTGCTTCTCGTCGGTCAGATACTTCAGCCGCTCTTCGCGGATTTTGTCTGGCGCGACACGGTTCTGGCGGTCGGCCTTTGCCTTGAGGTTCAGTTCTTCCAGCTCTTCATAGCTGAGGGCGAGAAAATCCCGATAGTCGGTCGACATGAATTTCTCCGTCGTAGAAAGGTGAGTGCAAGACCACGCTAGCCGCGAGCGTATGAGGATTCCATGAAGATAATTTTCTCCGCTCGCGCGCGATCCACTTTGTTTTGCGCGACCTGGCGCGATCTGACTCGTCCGGGGATTTACAAATATCCAACTTCTCGCTTACGCGCAAGCTACGCCGCCGCTGCGACCATGAACTTTGATGGAGGGCGTGCGATGAGGATGCTTCGTCAGTTCCTGCTTGCTTCGTCCATTGCCCTGGCGGGATCCGCGCTCCCTGCGCAGCAAATCCTGGGCTATATACCGGTCACCACAAAACATCTGCCACGGCGCGATCTGCGCAACCTGGTGAAGACAGCCGCGACCCCGGAGCAATACGAATTTCTCTCCCGCTACTTTCGCGATCGCGCGCAGGAATTACGCGATGACGCCTGGCAGATGAACACCATCGTCCTGCACAGGCAGATTGTGGGAGCCTACGCCGGCAGCAAGTATTGGCAGAGTGTGGAGTCGGGCTCCAGTCTTCACCGTTATTACGCGGCTGAGGCGCGCGAGATGCAAACAAGGGCCGAACAGTTCGACGCCCGCGCGCATCAGCTGGCCGGTAACAGCGCAGAGCCTGCGGCGAACCCATCTGCGGCAAACTAGCGGGAGCCGTCCCTCAGCGCCGGTGGGCGAGCAGCATCATCGCGAAGAAGAGCAGGAAGGGGAGAGCCGCGAGCGCCACGTAAAAAAGAAGTTTGCGTGCCCTTCCGGAGCTTCGCTTCTTCCAGTCCCTGAGCTCTTCGCGATCGGCCACGCCGACGTCTGACACGTGCTCGAGATCGTGGGCAAACTCCCGCGCGGTGGGATAGCGGTTCCGCGGATCGCGTTCCAGGGCTCGATAAAGGATTTCCTGCAGCTCGGGGCTAATGCTCGGCTCCGCCTCGCGCGGCGGCATGGGGTGATTCAGCAGCCGGTCGTTCATGATGGCCAGCGGCGAAGGGCCCGAGAAAGGCGTCTTGCCGCTCAGCATTTCATAGAGCATGATGCCCATCGAATACATGTCCGAACGCTGGTCACCGCGCTTTCCTTTGACCTGTTCGGGGGAGATGTAATCCGGTGTGCCCAGGGCCTGTGAAAAGCCGGCATAGGTCAGCCGTTTGGCGCCCTCTTTCGACGCGATGCCAAAGTCGATCAGCTTGATATTGTCCTGATCGTCGACCATGATGTTTTCGGGCTTCAGGTCGCGGTGCACCACACCCTTGTTGTGGATGTAGTCCAGCGCCTTCAAAACCTCCACCGCGATGCGAATGGCGCGGTCGGTGGGCAGCTTGCCTTCCTGGGAGAGGATGTTGCGCAACAGCCGGCCGGGCACCCACTCCATGACCATGTACACCCGCGAGCGGCCGGGGTTGGGGAAGATGCGCATCACGTTGGGGTGATCGAGCGCGGTGCCGATCTCCTCTTCGCGCTTGAAGCGATCGAAGAGAACCGGGTCCGCTTCCATCGCGGCGTGCGGAATCTTGATGGCTACCTGGCGACCGCTGGTTACATCGGTTGCGCGGAAAATCGAGGCCATGCCGCTCTCGGCCACGTGGGCGTCGATGCGGTAGTTGTCGATTTGCTGGCCGGTCTCAATGTCGGCAAGAAGGTTCATGTGGCTCGCTTCTTCAGTCGCTTTCCACGCGAACCCGCGTGATGGATTTCAGGAAAAGTCCTTCGCTCACCGCAGTATAAGAGGCCGGATCGTAAGTAGATCGTAAATCCTCGTTGATCCCGGTGGTTATGACTCCTTCGGCGCGGACCAATCTCGGCATCAGCGCGGAATAAATTCGTCGTTATGGATGGCGAACTCCGGATAGGCTCCGGCGCCCAGTTCGTGCAGGTCCATGCCGATGCGTTCGCCCTCTCTGTCTGTGCGGAACGGAACCACGCGGTTCAGCAGCCAGTACGCGCCATAGGCAAGGGGGAAGACCAGGCCGAGCAAAGTACCAATGCCAACCAACTGGGCCACAGTTTGACCGGCGGGCAGGCGGCTCAGCAGTCCAAGAGCGAACAGCCCCCAGATTCCGGATACTCCATGCACCGCAATCGCCCCGGAAGGATCGTCAATACCGCAGCGCAATTCAAGAAACTCGACAGTCAGAGGCAGAGTCGCGCCAGCGACAATCCCGGAAAACAGCGCGGCGGCGGGGGAAACCAGGGCGGCGACGGCGCTGCTGACCACGAGTCCGGCGACCCAGCCGTTCGCGCAAATCGAAGCATCGGGTTTGCCGAAACGAATGCGGGCAACCAGCAGCGCGGCCAGCACTGCACCTGAAGCACAAAGCAGAGTGTTGACGGGCACCAGCATGAGCGTGGGCCCGGCGATCCCGGCGAACAGAAACGCGCCGAGCGTATTGAATGCGAGCCATCCGGCAAAAGCGAGCATGCAGCCAAAGAGAACGTAGACGATGTTATGCGCGGGAATCGCTGCGGGAGGACCCTGACGCGGGAACTTGCCGCGCCGCGAGCCGACAATCCACACCAGTGCCAGTGCAGTGAATCCGCCCAGAGCATGGATCGCACCAGCGCCGCCGGGGTCGGCGAAGCCACTCCCGAGGTGAAAATTAGCGCCGAGCTGCGCGAGCCAGCCGTCGCCCCAGACCCAGTGGCCGAAGAGTGGATAGATGAGAGCAGCGAGCACAGCAGCGGCCGCGCAGCCTGCACCCAGGCGCCATCGATCCGCGCCCGATCCCCACGGAATGAGCGCCGCCAGCCCGACAGCAAAAATCTGAAATGCCGCCACGCTCGCCGGTCGCGCGTCATTCCATTGAATGCCGCGGAAGAACGGCGAACAGTTGGCGAGCCAGTCCCACGATGCCGAGCCCGCAGCAAAGGAATGCAATGGGCCGCCCGGATAGCCCTGGATCGAGAAGCCCAGGAAAAACCAGGCGATCGCGGCCACGGCGACAACGCATAACGAGCCGAGCAGTGACTGCGCTGCGCTGCGCGAGCGTCCCAACCCGGTGTTGAGGATCGCCAGTCCGGCGTGGGCCAGCGGCAGAGCGCAAAGCAACACCACACAGAGGGCCGAGGTCGCGTCCAGCGTTGCAGGCACATTGGGGACCACTGTGACGAGTAACGTTGCGATCAATCTTGCCCTCCGACATGCTCACGATGAGCGCGGACGGCCAGCACCAGCCCTATGATCTCTACGCCCAGGCCCGCGATGACGAAGGCCACGCGCTCCCCGTGCGTTGGCAGAACGGCCAGGGCCATGATCATGATGAGCCACCCGGAAAAGAGCAAACCAAAGCCCGCAAGCTTCATCGGATCTCCATTTTGTACTTATGGGCTGATCATAGCGTGAAAGCTACAATCTTCGAAGAGATTGGAAAACGAGAGCGCACCCGCGGAGGGCTCGGCCACCGCAGACAATCGCGCGATCCAGGGAGCCTATATCAGTGAAAAACCTGGTGGAGCAAATCGCGGCTCATCGCGCGGGTGCGCTCCTGATTCTTGCGCTTGCGGCCTTTCTGGAGGCGACGGGCGATTCGTACTTCCAGTCCGGCCTCTATCGCACATCCGGAACCGTGCGCGTGCTGTCCTTCGTGGGCGGCGCGGCCATGCTGGTGCTGTACGGGCTGATGGTCAATCTTCCGCGCTGGGATTTCGGCAGACTGTTAGGTATCTACGTGGTTCTCGTCTTCCTGATGGCCCAGCTTTTGGCGAAGGTGCGGTTCGGCCAGTCGCCGACGCCGCCCATCCTCGTTGGAGGGTCGCTCATTGTCGTCGGCGGACTCGTGATCACGTTCTGGAAGGGATGAGCGATTGGACAAGGAAACCGCGGGCGTCCGGCGCGCGGTGAGGGCATTTCTGAACCATCAACCCATAGGTGAAATCACAGGCGTTCGCAGAGCCGGGTCGCGAGAGCGGCGCGTTCACCAACAGTCAGCGCCGCGGGCCATCTACGCCCTCATGCAACCATGCAAAAGCTTCTCAGCGTGCTGGTCCGAACACAGTCCGGCGGGCAACAGGTCTTTACTCAGTACCTGAAACCTGCAGCAGGGCTGCGCTCCCGGCGTATAGTTTCACCGTCTCGTGCCGTGATTCCAGAACGAAGATTCCGTTTCCACCGTTCCCGTTCTCCGGCATCGAAGCATCGTCCAGACCGTAGACACCGCACGCGTTTGCGGAGAAGATCCCAATCGGCTGTTCCGTACTTGTCGCCTCGCAGTGCAGTGTGGAGTCTCCCGCGACATAATCCGCTGCGAGCAATCGGGCAAATACACCTTGTGCGCGGTTATATCCAACGATGTCGCCAGCGGGGGAAAGCACATCGCTTTCAAGAGGGGAAAACTCGCTTCCTCCAATCAGGATG
>Ga0302319_10001815_pt1 | contig 47213 bp, 28 predicted proteins | sample Bog_T0_2_FD_203319 | JGI IMG/M metagenome (GOLD analysis project Ga0302319, IMG submission 203319) | Peat permafrost microbial communities from Stordalen Mire near Abisko, Sweden - Bog_T0_2 | ecosystem: Environmental > Terrestrial > Soil > Wetlands > Peat | place: Sweden: Abisko, Stordalen Mire... | reverse complement strand
GGGTGGCTTCGAAGAGGAACCAGGCTCGGCGCTCGGCCTCATCGATCCAGACCTCAAGCAGGCTGGTGGTGGCGTATTCATTGGCCTTGCTGGTGACTTCGTGCGCGGCGCGCATGCTGTCAACCAGAGACTTGTTGTCGGCGTGGAGTTCCAGGAGCATGTCGCGAGCGGGCACAAATTCCTGGTCGTTGTCGGTGATGCGCTGCAGGCGGGCAATGTGCCCGATGGAGCGGATGGTTTCGCCGCCGACTTTGCGTACGCGCTCTGCGATGGCGTCGGTGATTTCAAAGATCTGGCCGGCCTGTTCGTCGAGCATCAGATGATAGTCGCGGAAGTGTGAGCCGCTCATGTGCCAGTGGAAATTCTTCGTCTTCATGTAGAGGGCGAAGGCATCGGCCAGAAGCGCGTTGAGGATGCTGGAAAGATTCTTGACCTGTTCCGGATCGAAACCGTCTGGAACGTTGACTTTGGCTGCTTTCGAATCCTCATGGGTGTGTGTCGACATTGGCAAAACTCCTTTGCTGAGGGGTGAGCATCAAGATGCCCGGAATGGATCGTCCGCGCCCGTTCCCCACGCACTGGCTTGGATGCCAACGCGGTCATAAGGGTTCCCGGTGGCCGGCCTGTTTTGCGGAAAACTGAAGCGGGCGCCCATCCATCCACTTCAGCAACGACTGCTCATAGCTGGAGGAAGATTGGGCGCCCGCTAATTTCACAGAAGAGAGGTGGGGGTTTACACCTTCACAGCGGGATGGGTTGCATAGTGCAGCAGCACGGCTACCGCGCAACTGGTGAGCCGCGTTTCGGCGGAATCTGCGCGGCTGGTGAGAATGGTGGGCACGCGCGCCCCGAGCACAATGCCGGCCAGTTGCGCTCCGCCCAGGTATTCAAGCTGTTTGGCCAGCATGTTGCCGCTCTCCAGGTCGGGAACCACCAGAATGTCGGCCTGGCCGGTTACCGGAGACACCAAACCCTTGATGGAAGCTGCCTTGGCGCTGACCGCGGTATCGAAGGCCAGTGGGCCGTCGAGAATGCCGCCTGTGATTTGGCCGCGATCGGCCATCTTGCACAGGGCAGCCGCGTCGAGCGTGGACTTGATTTTGGGATTCACCGTCTCGACCGCGGAAAGCAGGGCTACCTTCGGTTCCGGAATACCAAGCGCGTGGGCCAGGTCGATGGCGTTCTGCACAATGTGAATCTTGTCCTCAAGCTCGGGTGTGATGTTGATGGCCGCGTCGGTAATCAATAGGGTGCGGGCATAGGCCGGCGTGTCCATGATGAACACGTGGGAGATGCGCTTGGCGGTGCGCAGGCCGGTGTCGGCTTTCATGGCGGCCTTCATCAGCTCGTCGGTGTGCAGGCTGCCCTTCATCATGGCCTGGGCGTTGCCACTGCGGCACATTGCCACGCCTAGCTCAGCGGCCTGGCGCTCGGTGTCGGCCTGCAACACGGGATAAGCGCTTATGTCCACGCCAATCTTCTTCGCCAGCGCCTTTATTTCGGCTTCGTCGCCAATGAGCGTGGGCTCGATGAGCCCTTCAACCGCGGCTTCAACGGTACCCTTCAGCGCCACGTCGGAGAGCGGCCACACGACGGCAGTGGTGATGGCCGGCAACCCCTTGCAGCGTTCGATGAACTGGTGAAAGACGTGGTAGTCGGCGGGATGTCCAACCAGGGGGTCAAGGGCTACGGCTTCAGCCAGAGTTGCAAGGTCGCTCATTCGAATCTCCTCACGGCTGGCGCAGCAAACTTGTGCCCAGCCTTACGCATTCATTCTCGTCTTATGGAGAGCTTGCGCATGTGCTAAAGGTCACAGGCCGGGGCGGCGTACCGCATCGCGATACACACGGGGCCAGCGGCGCGCGGGCACACAGCCGCTCGGGGGAATCAGAGTTGCGGGCACGGCGACGGCTATTGAATCAGGCCCAGGTCCAGCAGTTCCGAGCGCAGCTTTGCCGTATCGATGGGCTTGGCCAGATAAGCATTGCACCGGCTGAGGAGAGCCCCGGCGATGCTGTCGATATCGGTGTGGATGGTTGTCACAATGATCTTGACGGTCTTCGAGACGCCCGCGGCGGCTTCCTGTTTGCGAATCTCGCGGATCGCCTCCTGACCGTCCATCTGGGGCATCCTCAGGTCCATGCACACCAGGTCGTAGCTCGCATGATTCTGCCGGGCCACGCGGACCGCGGTCACAGCTTCCTTCCCGTCGATGGCCACGTCGCAATCTCCATAGCGGGAAAGGAAGGTCTTCAGCAACTTCCGGTTTGTGGCGTCGTCTTCCGCAACCAGGCTCTTCATCTTCTTGCTCCTTTTGCCAGAGCCAAGCCGCGGCTTCAGCGAGATCATCGGCCATCCATGCCACAGCACGGTCCTGTACGCAACCGGAAAAAACGGCAATCCGCTTACTTATCGGCAAGAGCGGACTCCTCCTTGAACTGGGGCTTCGTTTCCTCACGCGCTTTCAATGTTCGCCGATGAACGTAACGTGACCCTCCCCATCGCGACGACGTGTGCGCCGGGGGGCAGATTCCGACGAGAGGACCTCGGCCATCGCGATGCCGGCAACAACATGAAAGCCCTGAAAGCAACGATGTGCCTTCTCGCCGGCCCGACAGCCATTTTGATGACCATGGCCGCCGGCGCACTCGTATACACCCAGATGCGGACCATCGACGCGACCGCGGCGCACATCGCGGGGGACACACTGCCGTCCATCTACCTGAGCGGCAAGCTGCAGAACCTTACGCTGCTTCGCTATACCTTGCTGACCGATTACGTCGATCCGGATAACGGGTTGGGGAAGGCGGAACTGGATCGGCGGATCGAGAGCGCCAATGCGCAGATCGACGGCGTGATGCGCGAGTACGAAGCGCTGATCGATTCCCCTACCGATAGAAAACTCTTCAACGAGCTGAAAGCCGCGCGGAGACCGTACGACGAGTGTTTCATCCGCGCGCTCGGTCTCATCCGCAAAGGCGACCGCGAAGAGGCGCAAATGCTGTTTGGGACTCAACTCATCTTCCAGCGGAATGACTTCCTGAAGGCAGCAGAGGCTGAGGTTGTGTGGAACAAGGCCGATGCGGACGAGTCCGCAAGCGCGATCGCGAGAGCAATGGACTGGACATCGACTGGCGTCCTGCTCTTGCTGGCTTTCTGCGGGGGAGTCGCGCTGATCGCCCGCGGCGTTCGTGAGCGCGTGGAAGCAGAGCGAAAGCTTCGGGAAAGCGAAGAGCGCTTCCGGGAGGTGTTTGAGAACGCGCCGGTGGGAATCTGCGTGGCGGGAGCAGACGGGCGATACGTCCAGGTAAACGCCGCGTTTTGCCGTATGCACGGATACACCGAAGAGGAACTGCTTTCCAAGTCCTGGATAGAGCTTTGCCACCCCGACGAAGTGGCCTTCGCTCTGGAGAAAAAGCAGCAGTTGTGGATGGATCCAGCCGGGAGGACAGAGGTCGAAGGGCGCTACATCCACAAGGATGGCAGCGTGGTGTGGACGCGGATGAAGGTCTCCCTGATCCGGGGCGGCGAAGGTGCAGCGGTCTACTCCGTGATCCACGTGGAAGACATTACCAAGCGCAGGCAAGTCGAGCAGGCGCTGCGCGAAAGCGAAGAGCGATTCCGCGCGGTCTTCGAACACGCGCCGTTCGGCATGATGGTAAGCGGGCTGGACGGGCGCTTCACGCAGGTAAATTTGGCGTTTTGTCGAATGCTGGGATATTCCGAGCAGGAACTGATTGGCATGCGCTGGACAGGACTGACTCACCCTGACGACCTGAAATCCTCTTTACATAGGGAGGACAGGGTTTCGAAGAACCATGGCGGATGGGAGGAAGCGAAGAAGCGTTATATACACCGCGATGGATCTATTGTGTGGGTGCACATCAAAATTGCGATTGTGCTGGATTCGGAAAGCGTACCGATATGCCATGTGGTCCACGTGGAAGACATTACCGAGCGCAGACAAGCCGAGCAGGCGCTGAGGGAAAGCGAAGAGCGTTTCCGCGCCATGGCAGACAGTTGCCCAATCGGAATCTGGGTAACCGACGCTCGCGGCAAGGCGGGGTTCATCAACCGGGCGTACCGCGAGTTCTCCGGCGCTCTCTCGAACCGCGTGGATGAAAGCGAGTGGGAATCGCGGCTTCACGAGGAGGATGCGCCTGAGTTTCTGGAGCAGTTCAAGCGCGCGCATCAGGAGCACACGATTTTCAAGTGCGAGCAACGCAGCCGGCGTCGAGATGGCGAGTGGCGCTGGATGGAGTCGGTCGCGGTGCCGCGTTTTTCCTCGAATGGCGAGTTCCTGGGGCTGGTGGGCACCACCAAGGACTTTACCGAGCGCCGGCAAGCCGAACAGACCACGCAAAACTCCAGGGAATTTGCCCAATCCACAATCGATGCGCTCTCGTCGCATATTTGCGTGCTGGACGAAACAGGGGTCATCATTGCCGAGAACCAGGCATGGAAGGACTTTGGGGAAGCGAACAAGCCGGAGCATTGCGTCCAGGCAGAGCCAGCGGATGCCTGGCGAGGCTCAATTGGCACGGGAGCAAATTACCTGGACGTCTGCAGGCGGAGCGAAGGCGAGGATGCAGGCGAAGCTCAGGACTTCGCCGACGGAATCGAGGCCGTGCTGAGGGGAGAACGCAATCTCTATTCCAGGGAGTATCCGTGCCACTCTCCCAACGTGCAGCGATGGTTTCTGGGCCGGGTCACGCGATTCTTCTCGAACGGTATTCCCCGGGTTGTGGTGGAGCACATCAACATCACCGAACGCAAGCAAGCGGAGCAAGCGCTTCAGTTTCAACTCTCTCTGAATCGCGCCATCAAGGAGGGGACGCTCGATGGAATTCTTGTCATAACAGATGACAAACGTATAGCGTCGCACAACAGGAAATTCAAAGAAATCTGGCAGTTTCCGGAACTTGAAACTATAGAGAACATGCCCGATTCCTTCATTGGAGATCAGGCTCCGGTGGTGTTGTCGGCGGTTCTTGAACGCGTTAAGGATCCCGATGCGTTCCTGAAGCGGATTCAGGAGCTGAACGACAATCCGAATGAAAACGATCATCGCGAAGTCGAATTGAAGGATGGCAGGACCATCGAACACTATTCCACCAGCCTGCATGGGGAGGGCGGCCAGCACCTTGGACGGGCATGGTTCTTTCGGGACATTACCGAGCGCAAGCTTTCCGACCAAGCCTTGCGGATCAGCGAGGAGAAGTTTCGCCAGCTTGCGGAAAATATTCGCGAAGTCTTTTTTATTATGACCCCGTCTGGCACCGAGTTGCTGTATATCAGCCCCGCGGCTGAAGAGCTTTGGGGTGTGACATTAGAAAGCATTTATCGGAACCGCATGGTATGTGCGGATATGATCCATCCAGACGATCGGGAACAAGCTCTCTTATTGACCGAGAGGCAATCCCGGGGCGAGCTTGTCACCTCGGAATACCGCATACGAACGCCCGACGGGAAAGAGAAATGGATACGGGGCCGGACGTTTCCCATTCGAGACCAGGCCGGAGAACTGACTCGAGTCGTTGGGATCGCGGAGGAGATTACCGAACAAAAGCACTACGAGTTGGATCTCATACGCGCACGGCAGGAAGCAGAAGCTGCGGATCAGGCCAAGAGCGAGTTCCTGGCCAACATGAGCCACGAGATTCGCACCCCGATGAATGGCGTCATCGGAATGACCGGGCTGCTGCTGGATACGGAATTAACCGCCGGGCAGCGCCGCTATGCGGAGATCGCCCGCGCCAGCGGCGAATCGCTGCTGCAGATCATCAACGACATTCTCGATTTTTCAAAGATGGAAGCGAAGAAACTCGAACTGGAGACGATCGATTTCGATCTTCGAGTTCTGCTGGACAATTTTGCCGCCATGCTTTCGTCGACGGCAGAGGCCAAGGGAATCGAGTTGCTGTCGGTTGCCGATCCCGCGGTTCCAACTCAGCTTCGCGGAGACCCAGGGCGGCTGCGCCAGATTCTCACCAATTTGACGGGCAACGCGATCAAGTTCACGGAGAAGGGCGAAGTGGTGGTCCGCGTCGCGCTCGCCGAAGATGGAGAATCCGATTGCCTTTTGCGCTTTTCGGTGCGCGATACGGGCATCGGCATCGCGAAAGACAAGATCGGTATCCTCTTCGATAAATTCAGCCAGGCGGAGGTTTCCACAACTCGGAAGTATGGCGGGACGGGGCTGGGTCTGGCGATCTCAAAGCAACTGGTGGAACTGATGGGCGGAGAGGTTGGCGTGACCAGCCAGGAGGGCAGGGGATCGGAGTTCTGGTTCACGGTTCGCCTTGGGCGGAGTTCGGAAATGGGAAGTCAATCCGTAGGGGCTCTTACGGAAAGCCAATCGACTGCTCTTCTCAATGCAAGAATCCTGGTTGCCGAAAACAATTCGACAAACCGTGAAGTGGCGCTGGGCATGCTCGCCAATCTCGGCCTCACTGCAAACGCCGTGGACAATGGCGCCGAAGCATTGGCCGCACTTGAGGCCGCGCCGTACGACCTGGTTCTGATGGATGTTCGCATGCCGGTGATGGATGGCATCGAGGCCACGCGCCGCATCCGCGATCCTCGATCCGAGGTCCTCAATCGCGAAATCCCCATCGTCGCCATGACCGCCAACGCAATGGACGCCGACCGCGAGCGGTGCCTGGCTGTGGGGATGAACGACTTTGTGCCCAAGCCGGTATCGAAGCTCGTGTTGCGCGACGCTCTGAGCCGATGGCTGCGCCCACCGGATACGGCATCCCAGGGCGTCGCGAAGCCCTGGGCCGATCCGCAACCAGTCCTGTCCCGCATTGAGCAAGGCGATGCGGTAGTCTTCGACCGGGCCGGCGTGATCGAGCGCCTGGAGGGTGACTGCGAGCTGGCAAGCGCGATCATGGAGGTGTTTCTCGCCGATCTTCCGCGGCAGATCGAGTGCCTGAAAGAGCTTGTTGCCAGCCGCGATGCGTGCGGCGCCGGGCGTCAGGCTCACTCCATCAAAGGCGCGGCCGCCAATGTTGGCGGCGAACGAATGCGCCGGGTGGCGCTCGAGATGGAAACGGCAGCCGATGCCGGGAACCTGACCGGAGTCAACAACCGCATGGGTGAGCTGGAAGCCGAGTTTCGCCTGTTGCGGGATGCTCTGGAGCGCGAGAATCCCGCGGAGCTGGAGAGATGAATCGAATCTCATGCGAGAAGATGCGTGAAAACGCAATTGAGGACCGGAACGGCTTAAATACTCTCCCAATCGGTTTTGTTCAAGCGCTGAAGCAACTTGAATCGAATTTTCCGCTATTCCCCGCGCCGATGCGGACGATGAACAAGCTGTACTGTGGGCCCAAGCGCGCGAAGCGGGGCTGGATTGCGAGCGGCTTCAAGAGAACCCGGCAGATGAGATCATCATGAACGAACGCGATGCGCGACTGCTCAGAATCCGAAACCGGCTGCTGATCCAAACTGCGATCGGATTGCTCTGCAATGTGCTTTTGTTTGTGGCCCTGTCGCAAACCCAGGGGGGGATGCTTGTCCCCGATTGGGTGCGGCTTGCGGGATTACTGACGATTCTCAATCTTCTGCCCTATTTCATTGTCCAATGGGCGAACTGGAGGCAGGCCCGCATGTCAGTTTCCGACATGTGGGCATTCGGCCAGCATAACTTTGAAGAAGTTTCGCGCACGCTGGCGGCCTATATGGCGGTCAGAACCGACATCAAGACCGCCGCGCCGTATATCGATGTGATGCACGGGCAGATCGGCGGTTCGCTGGCCGAGTCGGAGCACGAGGTGGTCGAGGCCATCGGTCAGCTCGACCGGCTGATTGCCGCCGCCGGCGAACAAAGGAAGCATATCCATGAGTCCATCCAGAGCGGCAAGGACCTGACGGAAAGCACCCGGGCGCGCGTCGAAAGCAACAGGCAGATATTCACGGCGATTCAGGCCCAGTTCGAGGTGCAAATCGATGAGCTTCGCAATAACTTTGGGCACATTCATACCCTGGGCGTCGAGATGCTTTCGCTGACGCCGCTGACAAAAATGATTACCAGAATCGCGCAGCAAACCAGCCTCCTGGCACTGAATGCGGAGATCGAAGCGGCGCGCGCCGGCAGTGCGGGGCGTGGCTTTGCCGTGGTGGCATACGAGGTGAGGAAACTCTCTGTGCAGACCACCAAAGCCGCCGCCGACATCGCCGCGAAGATCGATGCAACCACCAAAAAAGTGGATTGCGAAATGTCCGACGCGCAGGCCGCGCTGAGCCGGCACGACTCCGACGATGTGATGAAGCATCTGGTAGAGGACCTGGCGGAAATGCAGAGTGAGTTTGCCTCCAGCAGCGACTTGCTTCTCGATGTGATTACGGGAGTGGATGCAAACTACGAGGAGACGGCGAACAGGCTGGCGGAGGTGATGGGGCACATTCAATTCCAGGATGTGATGCGGCAACGGTTGGAGCACGTGCAGATTTCGCTCGCTGAGATGCGCGACCACTTGATGAAGCTGAGCGAAATGGCGGAGCGGCCCGGATGGGACGGCCTCTTCGATACCACGTTCAGGGATCTGCTCGACAGCCGCGCCGATCACCACAGTATGGCCAGCCAGAATGCGGCTCACTTCGCGGTTACAGGCGCCCCGGCACGGCAGGACCTTGATCGCCCCGCCATCGAACTGTTCTGACTGGCGGACGCGTCCCGCTCAAGAGGATCGACGCCATGCTCGAAATTGCCGCTATCCTTAAACCCGATTCTGACGATGAACTATCTGGGCCGGCATTTCGGGTTGGCGCAAAATTGCCGGCCTGCGAGCATGGCTTGAACGGGTATTGAATTCTGGAGGATAGAGAGACTCCCATGGCCAAGACAATTCTCGTTGTCGACGATTCCGCCACCATGCTGATGAGCCTCAAGACCACTCTTGCCATGGGCGGTTATCAGGTTGAAACCGCCAGCAACGGCCAGTTGGCTCTGGACAAGCTAAATGCCGGGGCCAAGCCCAACCTCATCCTCACCGACGTGAATATGCCGGTGATGGGGGGGATGGAGTTGATTGGGAAAGCGCGCGCGCTGCCCGGCTTCCGATTCATCCCCATTCTGACGCTGACCACCGAAAGCGAGGCCGGCAAGCGCGACGAAGGCAAGCGCGCGGGCGCCACCGGCTGGCTGGTGAAACCTGTCTCCGGCAACGACCTGCTCAAGGTCATCAAACAGGTTTTGCCTTGAAGTTGAGCTAGCGCCGCACACCGATGCCCTGCGGCGGTGCTGGAGCTCGGCGAGAAAACGCCGGCGCCCCGATAACGGACCCACTGCGACGATTGCCATAACCGCAAGGGCGTCGGCGCAGTCTAATTCTTAATGGTGCTCCCCATGCTCGATTCGAGCATCCAACAATTTATTGCGCTTCCCGTCCGATTTTCAGTTCCTGATTTTTTGAGCGGATCTTGAGCGCCTGCAGTGTACGCCATGCTAAAAGAGACTCCGTGGCCCCCTGGGATGCGCTGAGCGCGAATCGGCCCCGGGGCAAGGATAAACTGAATAGGCAGGCAGACGGAGGAATCATGGTCACTTCGCGGAGAGCCCTGGGGGGATTGGTCATCGCCCTGACGCTCGCGTTAGCAGTTCACAACCAGGCATTGGCACAGCGAGGCGGGTCCCGATCTCAGTCGGGGACGAGAAATTCCAGCTCCAATCAGCCTGCTCCGCTGCTCCGGTTGGAGGTGAACAGGGTTCCAGTGGACGTGGTAGTGACCGACAAGAACGGAAAACCCGTGCTTGGCCTGAGCAAAGATGACTTCACGGTAACGGAAGACAACAAGCCGCAGAAAATTCTCTCCTTCGATTACATGGATGGGTCACAGGCCAGCTTTACTCCCGCAAAATTGCCGCCGCTGCCGACGAATACCTTCGTCAACGAGCCCACCGAAGCGGAGCGGGGACCGCTTTATGTGCTCTATTACGACATGGTCAACACCGCAATGGAAGACCAGGGGAACGTGCGCCAGCAGTTGCTGGACTTTGTGGACCACGCTGCGCCCGGGACGCGTTTTGCGCTGTGGATGAATGCCACTGGCATGCACATGATTCAGGGGTTCACCGGCGACCGCGCGGTGTTGCACGAGGCCATTCTGTCAAAGGGGCCCGGCCCGCACATGCCCCAGGTTTTTCTCGAAGGAAGAGTATTCGGATATCAGGATTCCGGTGCGGTGATGAGTAACTTCATCTTTCTTGCGGAGTATCTCCAGGGAATCCCGGGACGGAAGAATCTGATTTGGCTCTCGGGCAATTTTCCGATACCTGTGGGCCCGACCATGGTTGGCAATAATCAAATGGGCGCCACCAGTGTGGCGGGCACCGACTATCTCGACCTGTCAGAGCTGCAGAAGAAAATGCTCAAAGAGACCTATGCAGCCTTGATGCGCAGCCAGATTGCACTTTATCCCGTGGATATCAAAGGGAACCAGGCGGAGAACGAGGGTGGAGATGCGATTGCGGCCGGCAAGAACATGGATGCCATCGCCAGCTCTACCGGTGGCCATGCGTACTACGGCAACAACCGCGTGGAGCAGATGGTGGACCAGGCGGTGGAAAACGGCGAGAGTTATTACACGCTTACCTATGATCCATCGAACAAGAAACTCGACGAGAACCCTCGCACGATCGAGGTAACCCTGGCGAGCGCAAAGACCATGGGATACACGCTGAGTTACCGCACCCTCTACTACACCGTGTCGGACGAAGAAGTTCAGGACCAACACAAGAAAGAAGAGTTGCAGGCCCGCTTTTTAGCCGCCAAAACTACGGATACGCTCTACGCGAACATTGAACATGGCGCGCCTATGATGCACGACATGCTGTTCAGCGCCCACGTGGCCGCCGAGGGCGAACCGGAGATGGCCACCGCGGAACAGATGGCGCAACTTGAGGATTCGCCAGCGTACTTCCGCACGCGGAAAAGGGACACCACGCCGAAACCGCTGACTCCGGTGAAGCTGCAGAAGTATGCCATCAATTACGGGGTCTTCGATCCGCAGTTGAAATCGCTGGCCGCGCACGGCGGAAAGCCGGCAATGCTCGAATTTGCAGCGGCGGCCTACGATGCGGACGGACGCCTGCTCAACAGCATGTTGAATCAGGGCCAGGCCGCAACCGGAACGGACGCCAGCGGTAAAGCCGGAGGCATATTCCACGCCCAACAGGAACTCGAAGTGCCGCCAGGAGCCGCGTGGCTGAGGCTGGCGGTCCGCGACGTGCTGAACAATCGCACGGGAACAATGGAAGTGAAGCTGCCGCTGAGGAGTGAAACGGCCTCCGCCGTGGCCGGCAACAGCAAGTAATTGTCCTTGCCGGGAAGGCGCCGGAATGCCCGCCACGAGCGCCGGGATCGGCCCGTTGAGCCTCTCGCAAGAGAGGTTCCGGGCCGTCGTTGGTCTGGAGTCTCTTAAGGTTGATAGAATACAAAGAATCGGCATCTCCATGAATGAATTCGCTCAGATTCTTTTGAACCTTGCACACGCTCCCATCGCCAAGCGCGCCATTACCAATCACGGCGTGCTCAACGAAGCCTACGCCTACGCCAAGCCAAGTTCGTTTTCTCGCGGCATGAGAATCGACCTGAATGGGCTGGTGATCCTGCTCATCTCGGGCACCGCATCGATCGACGAAAGCGGAGCGAGCGTCCATATCGGCGACTTCCGCGCACAGATGCGCCGCACGCTGGCCAACATCACCGGCCTGCTGGAGAGCGAAGGGTGCACATGGCACGACATTGTGCGCACCACCTGCTACCTGCGCGATATCGACCGCGACTACGACGCATTCAACGAAGAGCGCACGGCCTTCCTCAAGCAGCAGGGTCTCGATCCGCTTCCCGCATCCACTGGCATTCAGGCCAAGCTTTGCCGGCCTGAGTTGCTGGTTGAAATTGAGGCCATCGCAATGTTCCGCACTCAAAAGGATGCCGTCGAAAAGCAATAGGCGCCGGCCTGGCGCTCACAGGCGACGAGTTCTTCCCGCGGAAGTGTCACTTCCCACTGCCTGGTAAGGCTAGCACGGTTGCCAGATGAGTTGAAGTTTGAGCATCGTCTGGGTGTTGTTCGTGCGCGAGTTGAAGAACTGTAAGAGCTTCATCCGGGCGCTTCAGTTGAACCAGGCTATCCGCTAATTTGTTGGCCAGGGTGAGCGAGTCGGGCGACGTATTCAACCCATCGCGCAGCACGCCTGCCGCTTTTTCTTCATTGCCAACTCCGGCATATGCCGCTGCCAGGTTCAGGCTCTGCTGCGGTGTTCGCTGTCCCAAAAGCCGCGGTTGTTCGAGCGCGGCGATGACGCCTTTGAAATCGCCGTCAGCCAGCAGGTCGTTCGATAGCGCATCCAGACCGGAAGACAACTCCGGGTCGAACTCCAGCGCAGCGCGCCACTCGTTCTCAGCCTGCTTGGTTTCGTGCGCCGAATCGAGGGCCGTTGCCAGAATGACATGGAGGTTGATGGCGCGGTAGCCAAGCTGCTCGGCTTCCTGCAGCGCGCCGATGGCTTCTTTTTGATCGCCGGAAAAGTCGAGGGCAACCCCAAACATGAAGGCGATATGGGGCAGGTCCTTTTGTCTAGGTTCCATCTGCAACGAAGTGGCAAATGCATCGGCGGCGCAGGCGTACTGCTTCTGGCCGGCGAACCACACACCAAGGTCGTTGTATGCCGCGGCGCTGGGCTTGTCTGCCAACTGTGCCTTCATCTGGTCAGGTGGCGCGCATTGCGTTTCTGCCGGCGCCAATCCGGTCCTCAGATTTAGAAAAACAGTCAGCAGCGCAGCAATCCGCGCAATCGGCCGCACCCAACCGGAGAGGGATGGCCGCATGGTTATTGCCCGCACTTTCTATTTGTGAGCATCGGCAACGGTTGGCTCGTCGGCTACGTGGACTTGAATGTCTTCGATTCCGTCGCCGGGAATGTTGACGAATTCCGGAATGTTGACGGCGCGGTTTGCCGCGGTGGCATTATCGATGAGGATGGCCGGCGAGTCGTTGCCATTCTCATCGATGTGAGTCAGATACATCTGCGTATAAGGCGACCGGGCTTTGGATGAGAATACCAGCCAGCGCCCATTGGGAGAGAAGCTGTGCCATGAATTCATCAGCCGCGTGTTGGCCCTGAGCCGGCGCGCCACGCCACCCTGGGCTGGAATAATGTACAACTGGCTGTCGGGGCGCATCAGTTGCCCGTTCTTGCACTGCACGAATACCAGCCAGCGGCCGTCGGGCGATATCTTGGGGAAGTTATTGCTCATGCCGTTGCCCGAGGCGCCGACGATGGGCTCTGCCACTCCGCCCTTGCCGTTGTTGAAGGGGATGCGGTAAAGATCGTACTGAATCTGCGTTTCGTTCTCATCGAGAGCGTGCAACGCCCTTACCTGTCCCGGTGGACGCGGATCGCGGGCCTCGGCGCGGGCAAACACAATGTATTTGCCGTCGGGACTCCACACTCCATCGGTCTGCACATACTTCGAATCGTCGGCCCCGGGCAGCGGAGTGCGCAGGCCGGTGGTGCGGTCGTACCACGCAAGGATGCCCCGCGTGGGATAGAACACCTGCAAGAACCGATAGTCAAGGAAGTTGGTTACATAGTAGCTATCCAAAAGCTTCAGCGAGGGGCCGGCGAAGGTGCTCAGCACGTAGCGCCCATCCGGAGACACCTGCGACATGAAACCAACCCTGGTTGTGCCGATCTGGCCGGCGGGGTTCCAGTGAATCATATCCTTGCTTTGGACGGTCATGTGCTTCTGAACGGGTACCACGGCATACAGCCCCTTGTCGTTGGCCGGACCATCGATATCCATGCCAAAGGTTTTGCCGTCGCCTGAGAAGGAATGACAGTTGCCGCAGGTGGGCATGTCTTTGAGAACAGTGTGGCTCTCCGGCTTGGTAATATCCCTGAGACGCCAGTGTATGAGATGGATCGCGGTGGGCGCGAGCGGGCTGACCACCCCGTTTACCCCGGCCGATGGCATCAGCGGCACATCGCGGTAAAAGATAGGCGCTCCTACCGGATCTTTGGACGTTGTGAAGAGAACGCGGGACTGCGAATAAGCGACGTGGCCTTCGCGATAGCCGGTGATTACCATGGTTGCGGCACCGGCCACCGAATGCGATTGGATTGCGGCCCAGGTAGCCGCGTCTGGAACCCAGGTCCAGGTCGCGGCCTGCTGCAGAGTCAATTGGGGAGGCGAGTTGGAATCCGCGACGCAGTCCGGATCGATGGCTCCCAGGTGCATCCGCTCTCCCCTTGAAACTGCGTGGATTGCCGGAGACTTGTCGGCAAACTTGACGTCGATGCTCCAGGAAGTTCCCGCCGCATCCCGCCACAGGAACGTGGGTGGCGTGATGCCTGGAGGAAAGATGGAGCCGTCCTCAGGGTAGTCGATCGAAATAGGCGATAGAATCCGCGGAGCATCCTGCGCCGCATACACCGGCGGGATAAGGCCATGAAGACCAAAGGAGCGAATCTGCAAGGTCGCGAAGCCCGCAATGAACGCCGCGGAAGCGACGAGTGTGAAGAACGCAAGCACCTTGAGCTTTGCCCGTAGCTCGGGCTGGAAATCTGGGGACACAGTTCCTCCATGGAGCCGCAATTTGCGAGCCGAGGATCTTGAAAACTAGCCGCGCCCGGTGGGGAATCGCTCAATCGATGGCGCTTCCAATCGCATTGGGCAGAATCCGGCAATTCACAGGCCGCCGTTCGTTCTCAATTTCAAACCCCGGTGGAGGCGGGGAATCGAGACCTGCAACCACGAATGGATGGTTTCAAAGATCGAATCCGGCTGTCAAGGGGGCCGCGTGCGCTGCGCCAATTTTCGCGCACAGCCTGCAGCGCTATTGGCGCGCAACGGTGATGGATGTGAGCGGAATCTCCAGCGTCCCCGCCCGGCTCGATTCGAGGTCGTAGATTCCACTGCGCAGGTAAACGTCGCCCCGCGGCGCGTCTATATCGAAGTGCAACGGAATGCCCGAGGTCTGGGCCATCGCATTCTGATCGGGCCGGATTTTGAGCCCAATCGTACGCGCCTCCCAGTTCAACGACTCGCCTGCCTGGCTGTAGGCTACCAGCGCCACTTCGATGCTTCCGCGGCGCACGCCGTCGGGCCCCTCTTCCAGCGTCAAGCCCTCCGTTGAAAGCGAGAAGCTGATGGTATAGCGCGTGAAAGGCTCCTTCAATGCCGCGTTGTCTCCGGCTCGGTCGTCATCCGGTTCCGGCTGGTGCGCGGCCGGAGCAACCTTCATGCGGTAGCGAAGCTCGGTAAAGTTCGGCATTCCGCGATCCATCATCGGCCGCAGGGGATCGGAAGTTGGAGCAGCTTCGGCTTCTCTCAACTCCTTGGGCGTGTCCTCAAAATAACTGCGGCGGTAGGCTAGCTTGTAGGTTCCGGAGACGGCCTTTACCTCGATCCTCCGCTCTTTGCCCATTTCGTTTCGATTTGTGGGTATATACGCAATAGTGTAATAGCGCGAGCCGTTATCGATGTCCCCGGTGATGGCCCCCAGGAAATTGTTGCTGCCATAGGTTGCTTTGCCGCCCGTGGCTTTGGCCAGTTCATCTTCATCCGCCATGTTCAGGCCGTTGTCTTTGAGGTCCTGATTCAGCGAGTCTGTCTGAGCGCCGATGATCGCCGCAAATGGAGCCTGGACCGCCATTTTGGAGGAGGTGACGGTGGCCGGCTGCAAAGACAAGCTGGGGCTTTCCGCGGAGTACAGCGTGTGTGTCGTCAGGCCCCGCGCGTCGATGGGGTAAATGGAGACGCGCGCACTGGCCAGCATGGCCACAGTTTTCTGCATCTGCACGTCGTAAGGGCAGCCGCCGTTGGCGAGCGTGGATGTATCGCCCCCAGTGGATTGATCGCTCACGTACGCCAGGCAGTGCGGAAACATGCCGACAAACCAGATTAGATTCTTTCGTCCCGGAACGCCGGCGAGATACCGCGCAATCTGCTGCAGCGCCTCCATTGTCATCAATGTCCGTTGATTGTCCGCAAAACTATTTTGCTGGCCGACGAACTGCTGCAGCGCTTCCGCCGATTCTGCAAGCTGCACGCTGCCAGTATCGAGGGCGGCCTGGTAGATCATGTTGGTGGCGGAGTTCTCCGCGGCGGAAGATTCCATGGTGGAAAGAAGCGACGAAGTGTTCGGATTGGCGGCAAGGCGCTTGATGGCCGCGCGCAGAACTGTGCCATCCTGCGTGAAACCCTGGATGATGCGCAGCCGCTCGCTGAGCAGAAAGACGGCGATGCGAATGCGCGGAGGCAATGTAGAGAGATATCGGACCATCTCCTTGTGGACATAGGACTGATCCCCCTCGGGAGTGTTCAACGAATCCATCAGCAGCACGTTCACCGCGTCGTTCGGGGCCACGGTGGGAACATTGGTGAAGGTGCCAGGCGGAAGAGCCGGAGCTGTCGCCGCCGCCGGAGCTGTCGCCGCTGCCGGAGCCGCATCGGGAGTATCTGCGAAATTGGCCTCAAAGAATGAGATGGCCTGGGGCTTTCCATCCTCGAAAACCTGGAAGTCCTCCTTCTTCAGGCCTGGAACCGCCCGGTTCTTGTTGTCGGTCACCACCACATCCACCAGCACAGTCTTGGCGTTCACCTTGAAGGTGGCGACGGGGCCTTCAATGTCGGGCGTTGCCTGGTCGGGCGTTGGCGCGTTTTGGGCAGCGACAGGGCCGGAAATGACTGAGACTAAGACAGAGAAAAGCAACGCAGAACGGCAATGCATACGAATCACCTCAAACCGGCAATCCTATCACTTCTTCCAGATTCCCCAGCCCGCACCCAGGGAAGAATGCCGTCGATTGTTGCTGGAACGCTCAACCCAGTGCATGATCGAGTGCCCTTGATATTAGACGGGGTTGCCCCCTTCGCGGTTATGGCAATTATTGTCTGGGGGGTGTGTCCGGTACGGTTGCGGGAGCCGATGGCGCGGGGTTTCCGTCTTGTTCCGTGTTGTCTGACGGCACTATGCGCACCTCTCCGCGAAACTGGTGATAGTTGTCGAAGACCACGTCGTTGATCGCGGTCACCAGGGGCTGACTCACCGTTGTTGTCTGTTTCTTCTTGTTGAATGGGCTCGAATCATCGGGCTTACCCTTTTTGTCGTCGTAGTACATGAAACCAAAAAACACCAGGGCCGCCGATTTGGAGATGGAAGTGCTTTCCGTGGGGCAAATATAGGTCTTTCCTCCAATTTCAACCGGACCATAGTTCACCACCAAATCGATTCTCTCCATGGGGAGACCCGGCAGCAGGTCTGTCTTCAGCACAAGACGAAGAATGGCGCCGCTTGCGGGGTCGATCGCGATCTCTCCGTGGTAGGCGGGAACGGCTTTAAACTCCTTCATCTCTCCGTTTTCCGACCTGAAGCAACAGTACCGCACGGTGTAGTTCGACCGATCCTCCTCGACGGCATAGCGAAACACTGCCAGCGGTCCGGCCGGACCCTGCTCCCAATGGCTCCAGCCTATTTTGCCCTTCAGGATATCCGTCATTACCACGCCCAGAAGCGGGCCGAAAACGCCCCAGTTGGTAAGCCCGGTCAAGGAGGTGTAGCTCATCCCGCGCTTCTTTCCCCCAACCGGTTCCACTACTTCTCGCCCGTTTCTGTAAGTGACGATTGCGCTGACTCTGTCAACAAGATGGAAGCCCCGATCGGAGACAAGAACCTGCTGACCGGAACCGGAGGAAGTAATCGAGGGGCTGGAGGCGGATATCGTCACGTTTTGGAACCGCGTTGTGGTTCGCGAGGCGAAAAAGTCCGGCATCCTGGTTACGGTTTCGACAACAAAGTCCGCAGCCCGAGAAACAGTCTTGCCCTGGGTGGCCGAGTCGGGCGGCGCCAGCTTGAGAATGTCCGCGGCGGGAAGATCGAGGAATGCGGAAGCGTCCGCCAGCGCAAGCAGAGCCTGTTTGGATTCATCTCCAGGCATACCGGCTTTCAAGCTTTCAAGCCGCGGCGCGCTCAGACGTTCCGTAAGCTCCAGGCCCCTCACCTTCAGCGCTACTTCCTTGTCTTGTTTGCCGTGGGCCGCCGCCAAGGCCTGCTGCAACTGCTCAACTGTCACCCGATCTGCAGCCAGGGCCCGCAGAGCAAACGCCGCGAGGATCAAAAGGAGTGTGGACTTTCGCATTGCAAGCACTCCAATCAGCGGTACATGGAATTATTTAGACATCCGATTGGCCACGAAGTTATGTCTATTTTACTGCTCGGAAAACCGGCAGGCTCTCCGGCGCACTCTGCCCAAATGACGAGGCCTCCGATGCAACCGGAGGCCTTGTTCTGTGTGAGAGCGCAAGAAAGAAAGCAGCGGGAAAACGAAGTTCCCTACCGCTAATTCCCCGCCTGCGCCGCGCCCAGCGCAATCTTTTGCTTATCAGACGAAATGACTTTCTGGTAAAAGTCCTGGAGCTTGCCATAGTCCGCCGGATCGAGCAGCGTAAATCCGCGCGCCAGCAGGCGTCCGGTGGTGATTGAGCCGGCGGCGGTCTTTGACCGCAGCTCGTACACCGCGTTGTTTCCCCATTTGAAATTCGCGTCCGGCGGCGTGCCGTCCAGTGCAAACCCGCTTGGGAACACATACGTGATCTGCTCTTTCTCCTGCGCGGGATACTGCATATCCACCGGAAGCGTTCTGGTCGACAGGGCCGGAAATGGGTTGGTCTCCTTGCTGTCGAAGAACAAACGTGGCAGGACGAGGTGCTTGCCCGACTGGTCGGCAACGGAGCCGGTAACCTGGACCACCGCCACCAACTGCCTGCTTGGATCGCCAAGCCCCGCGACGTTGGTTACATGGGCTTGAATTCCATCCGGAACCTGGGCGGCAATCGTCTTTTCCAACTTCTGCTTCACGGTGTTGGCATCGGTGCGGAGCGCCATCAGCCGCCACTCCAGAGCCTGCGCCCCCGTGAATCCGACCTTCAACGTGCCGGAAACCGCTCCCTGCGAGCTGACGTTGAGGCTGCCGACCCGAACCACGGTGTTGTCGGTATTCAATTGCAGCGGCGTGATGAGAGTTTCCATCTTCCCGCTGTCATTCAGCGCCACTCCTCCGGCTCCCGCGTGGGCCCAATACAAGGTCTCGAACGGGACCATTTTCTGTCCCGGATCGACGAGGCTCTCTTTCCCGTCGATAGTCAATCCGATCACAATGCCGTCCAGTTGGCTGGTGCTGAGAAAATTGGGCGAGAAAATGTGACGGTCGCGGCTGGCAATCCGTTCCGGCCGCGCGTTAAGCCCAGCGGCGCGTGCCAGCGAAAGATACAGCAGGGCGATCTCGTTGCTCTTACCGCTCTTTTGCTCCAGAATAGTTTGCACGCTTCCCGCCGGAATCTCGGTGCTGGGGGTCGTGGATGAATCGCCTGGGAGTTCTGTATTGGTCATCTTCTCGACCGCCGCATAAAGCTCTTTGGCTTTGTCCAGCGGCGTGTCAGACGAGGAAACAAGCTCCTCCGCGGTGCTCTTGATCATCGCTGTCGGCGCAGTATACCGGTTCAGATCCTTGGTCCAGAACTGCATTTCTTTCTGCCAGAATTCGTTCACCACCACCGTATAGGTGTAGTAGAAATCGGACTGATAAATCCGCTCGCCGACCGGCGGCGCAAACGGCTCATTGGGAATGGCGGGGATGTCGGTAAGGTCAAGGAAATAACGCCCAAGGGCGTCTGTGCCAATTTGTTTTCCCGGCGGAAGAATGTCCGCCCGCCGGATGTCGGTCAGAACCATATCGTGCGGACCCTTCAGCTCGCTATTCCCAACCGCGCCTCCGGTAACACCTGTTGGCAGAAACTGGCTGGTCGGCGTATACAGGTAATGCGCCTTGTGGACAAAGTAGGGCTGCTGAATCTGCCAATTCGGCGCCGATTGGAACCGGTCGTAGCCCACCTGGTAGTAGTACTCGATAATGTCGCCGACCCCGACGCCAGTCAGGGTGATGGTTGCCGAATACGCATCCTTGTTGACCTTGACCAGTTCGGCTACCGATCCCTTCACCGGAACGATGCTCCCGTCCGGGTGGATGATCCTGGCCTCAACCGACCTGACCTTGACATCCCCTTTGAATGTTTCGGTGTCCCACGGCTGGTCCTGTCCAAGCTCATTCACATTCGGAAGGTCGAAGTGGTTCTCGAACCCCGAACTGCTGTTGCTTTGGTTGTTCCCAGTCGCGCTGAAGGCCAAGAAACGCGGGTAGGTGATTTGGACGGTAGCCGCATCCTTGCCTTTCTCCGTGAGCACCTTGATGCGCGCGTGGACGGTGGAAAAATGATGCGGATCGTCTTCCGTCTCTTCGCGATCGAGAAAGACCGCCGCCGCGCCGGGCGCCTTGGGGTCGGAGGTCATGTTCAGCTCCTCCTGGGTGGGAGCCTGAAACTGTCCAAACGCTGCAAGGGGAGCCGCAGCTCCCAAAAGCATCACTCCATGACATAGGAAACTAGAAATGCGCATCTTTTTTTGATTCCTCCCGCAGCCCGGCTCCAACAACGAGCAACGGAGTTCGGGCAGATCATCCACATCAAATTCTACTCTCTTCATAGGAAGACGAGCGCGGGGCCCTGTAGGACGCCAATCCGAGTGGGTTTAGTGGAAATAGAGCTGCTGGTTTCCCTTGAACGTGACGCACATCACCGAATGATAGGTTTGAGAGCGCCATTCTGTTGAGATGCAGCAGTTTTCTCCAGACGGCAACCCTCCTAGTCGAGCCGGCTTTTCGCCGTACATCCGGTTTCGTCCGGCAAGGGCCCTGATTGCCGGGATTGCCGGCGCAGTTTCCGTCTTGCTGGTGTGTGGGGCCGCGCTCAATTCCTCCAATTCGCAATCGGCGTCCCCGGCACCCCAGCCGGCAAAGATCACCATGGACTATCCGCTCGAAGGCTCCGTTTTCCCCCCCGAGATCACGGCGCCCAATTTTCTCTGGCACGACCCCACCGGGACCGCGACCCGCTGGCAGATTGAAGTCTCGTTCGCGGGCCGTTCCGATACGATCCGCGTGGAGGTGCCCGGCGAGCACCTGCAGGTGGGCACGATCGATCCCGAAGCCGGCCCCCCCATCGAGCTCACTCCGGAGCAGGCAGCCACACGGACGTGGAGGCCGGACGTGGCTACATGGGAGAAGATCAAACGGCTGTCGGTTAAGTCGCCGGCGACCGTTACGATAAGCGGATTTGCCGCAAGCGACCCAAAGGCTCCTGTGTCAGCCGGCAGGGTGCACATATCCACTTCGGCAGATCCTGTTGGCGCGCCCATCTTCTACCGCGATGTCCCGTTGAAGACATCTCCCACCGGCGTCAACGGCCCCATTGCGCCGCTGCCGCTCTCCGCCATTCCGCTTATCAAGTGGCAGATACGCAGCATCGCCGAGGCGGAAAGCCATACCGTGATGGGCAATCTTCATACGTGCGTCAATTGCCATTCTTTTTCCGCGGATGGCAAGACGCTGGGACTCGATCTCGATGGGCCGCGCAACGATAAGGGGCTGTATGCGCTGGTGCCGGTGGCCAAGGAAATGACCATCGACAATAAGGATGTGATTCGGTGGAGTTCGTTCCAGGTGGACCCTGAAGCCCGCAGCGACGCGCCCGCGGTGAAGCGGTTCGGCTTCATGTCGCAGGTCTCGCCAGACGGTCGATACGTGGTTACTTCCATCGCTCCGCCCAACCTGGCGCATACCACTGCAAACTCAGTTCCTGGCTTCGCGCCGGGACTCTCGGACCGCCTTTACAACACCAACTATCCTGACATTCCCTTCAATCAGGTCTTTTATCCAACGCGAGGAATCCTTGCCTGGTACGACAAGCAGGAACAGAAATTGAGGCCGCTGCCGGGCGCCGACGACCCACGGTTTGTGCAGACCAGCGCGTTCTGGTCGCCAGACGGCAAGTATCTCGTCTTCAGCCGTGCGCCCGCCCGCGATCCCTATCTGCCCGGCGCTCCCAAGGCAGAGCATGCCAACGATCCGAATGAAACCCAGATCCAGTACGACCTCTACAAGATTCCCTTCAACCAGGGCCGCGGCGGCAAGGCGGAGCCGGTGGTGGGAGCCGCGGCTAACGGCATGAGCAACAACTTCCCCAAGGTCTCTCCCGACGGTCGCTGGATTGTGTGGGTGGAGAACAAAAACGGGTTGCTGATGAGGCCTGACAGCCGGCTATTCATCGTTTCGTTTGCGGGTGGCAAGGCGCGGCGGATGAACTGCAATACGTCGCTCATGAACTCCTGGCACACGTTTTCGCCCAACGGCCGTTGGCTTGCGTTCTCGTCGAAGGCTCGCTCGCCCTACACGCAGCTTATGCTCACGCACATCGACGCCAACGGCAACGACTCGCCGGCGATCATCGTGGACAACACCACCGCCGCCAACCGCGCCGTCAATATCCCCGAGTTTGTGAATGTGCCGCCCGGCGGCCTGGCAACCATCGACCCCCAGGCGATGGAGTTTTACCGGCTCGTCGACGATGCCTACAAACTGATGCAGAACAACCGAATTCCTGAAGCGATTGCAACTTTGCGCAACGCACTCCAGCGCGATCCCGACGATGCCATGGCCCACTACAACCTGGGCACGCTGCTGTCGGGAACCAGCCAGGAGCGCGACGCAAAGGACGAGTACCAAAAGGCGAGCGACCTGAGCCCGGAGAACACGCTGTTTCTTGAGCGGCTGGCGGTGTCGCTCTTTCTCAACGGCGATCCTCACGGAGCGATTCTCCGGCTGCAAAAGGCAGTCGAACTGATGCCCAAATCGCCGGAGTTGCGCTTCAACCTGGGCTACTTTCTGGAAGCGCAGGGGGAGTTTGCCGCAGCCCTGGAGCCTCTTCAAAAGGCAGTGGAGCTGAGCCAGAGCAGGAATGGGCGCTTCCTTTCCGAATTGGCCAATGCATATTCGAAGACTGGCCATTTTGCGGAGGCAATCCTTGCCGCACACCAGGCGCTCGACCTTGCCGCGGAGACCAATGACGAGCAACTCAAGAAGAGCACCCGTGAAGCGCTCGATCGCTATGAAGCCGCGAGCACGATCGCAAAGCCACAGTAGTGAAATCGCCCGCGCCGGAGGAGCCATGAGGTTTCGTTTTGCCAATATTCTGCTCGCGGGGATTCTCGGCGCGGCGGCTGTGTTGCTGATTTGCGCAGCCGCGCGGAATCCTGTGTCCAGCAACGGAGACGCGTCCTCTGCAAGCCAGCCGGCAAAGATTGTCATCGATTATCCGCTCCAGGGCTCCATCTTTCCGCCGGAGATTACGTCGCCCAATTTTCTCTGGCACGACTCCTCCGAGATCGCGAGCCGCTGGGTTGTCGAAGTCTCGTTTGCCGGCATCTCCGATCGAATCCGCATCGAGGCCAGCGGCGAGCATCTGCAAATCGGCAAGCTCGATCCGCAGGCAGGGCCGGGCATCGAACTGACTCCCGAGCAGGCGGCTACGCGCACCTGGAGACCGGACGCGGCCATATGGGCGAAGATCAAAACGCTCTCGGCTAAATCGCCGACGACCATCGTCATCAGCGGGCTTGCCGGCGGCGATTCCAACACGCTGGTGTCAACTGGAAGGGTCACGATCTCTACGTCGACTGATCCGGTTGGCGCGCCAGTCTTTTACCGCGATGTTCCGTTGCTGCTTCCAGCTCCCGACGAGAAAGGTCCCATTGCGCCGCTCCCGCGCTACGCTATCCCAATGATCAAATGGCAGGTTCGCAACATTGGCGAGACCGAGAGCCGCACCGTAATGGGCAACATGCCCACCTGCGCCAATTGCCATTCGTTCTCCGCCGACGGCAAGACGCTCGGACTCGATCTCGATGGACCGCGAAACGACAAAGGGCTTTACGCGCTGGTACCTGTCGAAAAGCGTATGACCATCGCCAACAAAGACGTCATCCACTGGAGTTCGTTTCAATTGAACCAGGAGGCCAGAATCTCAGAACCTGCAGTCAAGCGCTTCGGGTTCATGTCCCAGGTCTCGCCGGACGGCAAGTATGTGGTTACGTCCATTGGGCCGCCCGACAATAAAAACACTCACCAGAACCAGGAGCCCGGCTTCGCGTCCGGAATTCTCGATCGCCTTTACAGCACCAACTACAGGGATATCGCCTTCACCCAGGTCTTTTATCCCACGCGCGGCATTCTTGCCTGGTACGATCGCAACGAAAAGACCATGAAACCCCTGCCGGGCGCGGACGACCCGCAATTTGTGCAGACCAGCGCCTTCTGGTCGCCGGACGGCAAATACCTCATCTTCAGCCGCGCTGTCGCGCGCGATCCCTATCCACCCGGAGTTCCAAAGCCCGAGCATGCCAACGACCCCAACGAGACCCAGATCCAATATGACCTGTACAAGATTCCCTTCAATCAGGGCCGCGGCGGCAAGGCTGTCCCGGTCGAGGGCGCATCGTCCAACGGCATGAGCAACGACTTCCCCAAGGTGTCGCCCGATGGCCGCTGGATAGTGTTTGTCGAGAACAAGAACGGCTTGCTGATGCGCCCTGACAGCAGGCTGTTCATGGTGCCGTTTGAAGGTGGCCAGGCGCGCTTGATGAACTGCAATTTGTCGCTCATGAATTCCTGGCACACATTCTCGCCCAATGGACGATGGCTCGCATTTTCGTCGAAGGCGCGCGGGCCTTACACGCAACTGATGCTCACGCACATCGACGCCAATGGCAACGACTCGCCCGCGGTGATTGTGGACAACACCACCGCGGCCAATCGCGCTGTGAATATTCCCGAGTTTGTGAACGTGCCGCAGGATGGACTGGAACATATCGATCCGCAAGCCACGGAGTTTTACAGGTTGTTCGACGAGGCGTTCAAGCTGATGGAGAACAACCAGATTCCGGATGCCATTCAGAGGTTTCGCCAGGCCATCGAGCGAGATCCGGACGATGCCGTGACGCATTATGTGCTGGCAACCGCGCTCAGCGGGGACGACCAGGAGCGCGAGGCACAGGACGAATACCGCAAGGCCTGCGCACTAGCCCCCACCAACGCCACGTTCTTCTCGCACCTCGGGGTGTCCATGGTTCTTAACGGCGATGCAGCCGGGGCTACAGAGCAATTTCAAAAGGCGATCTCTCTAGCGCCTGTCTCACCCGAGTATCGCTTCGATCTTGGCATCGCATTGGAATCGCGAGAAGACTTTAGGGGTGCGGTGGAACCGCTTCAGAAGGCCGTGGAGCTTAGCAACGGCAAGAACTGGCGCGCCCTTGCCGAGTTGGCCAAAGCCTACAGCGCGATAGGCCGTTCCGCCGACGCGATTCAGGCCGTGCGGCAGGCCATCGACGTTGCTATGGAGCAGCACGACGAGCAGGACGCGGCAAAATTGCGAGACCTGTTGGATACCTACCAGCGTGAAGGAGCAAAAGCTGGATCGGGGTAGCGAGCCGCGCTCGCCCGGCGCCAACTCCAGGTTCCCGCGCTTGAGCCGAGTCGCCCGCCAATTGCGGAGTGAGCCAAGTGCCGATGCCAATGACCGGCAACGCTGTTGTGGTGTACTCTGAGTGCCGGGAGAGAAGTGAAATGGGCATCCTGCGCCGACCGGGCATTTGCTGGATTCTGCTGGCTGCCAGCACTGGCCTTGCCGCGCAGACTAACGCCGCCTGCGCCGGCCCTAAGCAGCTCACCGCAAATCTGCGCGCCCATTCCACTGCGGAGAACGCCATACAGTTGGGAAACTGGTTTGCCGGCCACAAACAGTTCGAATGCGCGGCAGATACCTTTCGCGGCGCACTCAAGACCAATCCTGAATCCGCGCAGCTGAGTTATCTTGAGGCGCTTGCGCTTGTCAACGCGGGCCATTCCGGGAGCGCCGTTCTTCTCTTGCAGAACTCCATCCGTCTTGAACCCGATGTCGACAAGCCGCGTCTGCTCCTCGCCAATCTCTACGAGCATGACGGCCAACACGCACTGGCCGACGAGCAATGGAAGCAGGCACTGGCCATCGATCCGAAATCGGATACCGCGCTGGAGGATTTCAGTAGTGCCTTGTTAGCCCGCAAAGACTATGCCGGCGTTATCGGCGTACTGCAGAATGCGCCAAGAACCGAGGCCCTTGCGATTCGCCTTGCGCAGGCGCTTACAGCTCTTAGTTATCTCGACGGCGCCAACACCGTGCTCCTCGAAGCCATGAAGCTGTCTCCGGACTCGTTGCCGTTGGCCAATGCCGAATCCGTGGTCCTCGTCAAGCAGCGCTCCTACCCTGAAGCTGTCAAGCTTTGGGCGTATATGACAGAGCATCACCCAGGCGATCGCGCGGCAGAGATTCCCTATCTGCGCGTCCTGGTGCTGACCGAGCATAACGACCTTGGCAGGCCCCTGGGTCTCAAGCTTCTGGCACAGACGCCGCACGACCCTGAGGTCCTCTATCTCAACGGAGTCCTGGACCACGCGGTGGGCGATTACGCCGCCTCCAAGGCTCACCTGGAAGAGGCCGTCGCCCAGGTTCCCGACTTCTACTACTCCCGTTATTATCTTGGCGTTGTCCTTGTCGCCCTGCATGAATGGAAGGAGGCCACGGAGAACCTGGAGAAGGCGATTGCCCTTGGAGACACTGAGCCGAAGGTGCACTTCGAGTTGGCAACGGCTTTGCGCGGACTCGGAGAAAGCGAGCAGGCGGCTCAGGAGCTTAAAGAATTTCAGAATATGAAGAAGTCCGATGACGATGCGCTGGAGGCCGCCTCGCGAACTGCTCAGGCGGATGGGGAACTGACCGCGGGAAAGGTTCAGGAGGCAATCGCGCATTATCGTGAGGCTTGCGACGCGCAGCCCGGCAAAGCCAGCTACAAATTCAAGTTGTCTTTAGCTCTCCACAAAGCCGGCGACCTGGAGGGCGAACGCGCCCAGCTCGAGCAGGCAGTCAAGCTCGAGCCAGGTTTGGCGGCCGCGCAGAGACAACTTGGCTATTTGCTTGCCCGCGCCGGCGATGCCGACGGGGCCGTGGAGCACTTCAAGATGGCTGTCAATGCCGCTCCTGGCTGGGTCGATGCCTGGATCAACCTGGCCGCGGAATTGGCAGTCGAAGCGCATTACCCCGAAGCACGCGAAGCAGTGGCAAAGGCTCTGCAACTCGACCCCGGCAATGCACAGGCCCACAAACTCAGCGATCGTCTGGCGCAGGACCCTGCTGCCCAGCAAGCTCAGCCATGAAAGCCGTGCCGTCCCTGGCGACGCTGTGCAGATTGCATCGCCCTCTGCGCTGCGGTTAGCAATTGCCTCCCCTCACGCAACAATGGCAGAATTGAGTTACTCGGAAGATGACAATCTCGCTGCGCACACCTCGCTGGAATCGCCGGAATCTGCTGCAGACCCTTCCCGCCCTCTGTGCTTCCGCTCTCATCCCGCGCCGATTGTCAGCCGCTCCCCCGGCGCACCCAGTTGCTCCGGCAAAGCCATTCTCCCGCTTTACAGATGTGGCCCAGATCGCCGGTCTTACAAAGACAATGTTCTATGGCAGTCCTCAAAAAGTTACCTATATCGTCGAGGAGATGGGAGGAGGCTGCGCCTTCTTCGATTACGATAATGACGGCTGGATGGACATCTTTATTGTTGGTGGACGCAGGCTCGAGGGCATTCCGCCCGGTGCATCCAATCGGCTCTATAAGAACAATCGCGACGGCACATTCACCGATGTCACCGAGAAGGCCGGCCTGCTCAATGCTGGCTGGGGCGTCGGCGTCTGCGTTGGCGACTACAACAACGACGGCTTTGAAGACCTCTTTGTTACCTACTACGGCCAGAACAAGCTCTACCGCAACAATGGCGACGGCACCTTCACCGATGTAACTGCCAAGGCAGGCTTGTCGCAGCAGGGAATTCACTTCGGCTCCGGCTGCACCTTCATCGACTACAACCGCGACGGCCTGCTCGACCTCTTCGTCGCCAACTACGTCGATATCGATCTGGACCACGCCGCCATGCCGTCTCTCGATATCCCCAATTGCAACTTTGAAGACGTGGCCGTTGCCTGTGGCCCCAAGGGCCTCAAATACCCGCAACACTACTTCTACCGCAACAATGGAGACGGCACCTTCACCGATGTTTCAAAGGAGTCGGGAATCGCTGCCATCCGCGATTCCTACGGGCTAACGGCCGTCACATTCGACGTGGACGAGGACGGCTGGCCCGATCTCTATGTTGCCTGCGATACAACCCCGAGCCTGCTGTTGTTGAACAATCACGATGGAACATTCCGCGAAGAGGGACTCATGCGCGGCGTTGCCATGAGCCCCGACGGCCAGGATCGGTCCGGCATGGGGATTGGCGTCGGCGACTACGTTCCCGACGGCCATCTCGACCTGATCAAGACTCATTTCCAGTTCCAGCCCACTGGCCTGTTCCGCAACAATGGCAAGGGCGAATTCGAAGATCAGGCTGTGGCTGCGGGTATCGCCGGCGACCGCCAGTACGTCAGTTGGGGCGCCGGCATCGTCGACTTCGACAACGACGGCTATCCCGACCTCTTCTGGGTTGCCGGGAACATCTACGCGGAGATCGAGCGCGTCAATCCCATGTTTCCTTACAAGAACCCCCGCATGCTCTTTCGCAATCGGGGCGACGCCACCTTTGCCCGCATGGGAGACGAAGCCGGTCCTGCCATCAATGCCCGTCACGTCAGCCGCGGGTGCGCATTCGGGGACTTCGACAACGACGGGGACATCGACATCGTCGTCATGAATCAGAATGAGCCGCCCTCCCTTTTACGCAACGACGCACCCAAGGAGAATCACTGGCTGAAAGTGCGTCTTGAGGGAACCAAAAGCAACCGCAGCGCAATCGGCGCACTCGTCCTGGCTCGCTACGGCGGCAAGGTCCAGGCCCAGGGAGTCCTTAGCCAGGCAAGCTATGTCTCCTCCAACGACCCCCGCCTGCACTTCGGCCTGGGCGCTGAGGACAAGGCCGACATTGAGGTGCGCTGGCCGTCCGGCGCAATCGAGAAATACCCCGCGCAGGCCGCCAATCGCCTTATCACGATCCTTGAAGGCCACGGAATCGTTCCTGGCCGCCCGTTTTCACCCGCCTGATTCCCCCGCGAAGAGCCTGGGCAGCCGCTGCGCGCTCGTCGTCCGCGAGCGTCGCCCCCCTTGAAACGCCGCTCCGCCTGAGCGCCGCCTGTACATAAGAACCTGTCCAGAAACTGCGACTGCCAGAACCGTTTTGATAAGGCACGGCGCCGTGCCCTGGCGGGGCGTACGCAGCCAGATGATATCAGTGCCAGCACTTTCCTCATTTTGTAAAGGTTTACACGCGCAATTTTGTGCGCGAAAACGCGCTTATTAGTGCACTTTTTGCATCTAAAACGGGCTTAAAACAGCCTTATTTGCACTATTTTTCACCGGTTTGCCGGAACACATTAGCACATGCTGCGACGTCGGTTTGCCGGCGCAGCGTGTGCATTTAACGCCATGCACGGCGACGCGCCAGGCCCATGGTTCTTGTCTTGGAGGGGCCGAAATTAGACTGGGCTTTAGCCCTTGGGGGATTTTCTCCTGGCGCATCTTCGGCATCCCTGCGGAGTTTTCTTAGAGGTTCTGAGCAGCCGCTGCGCGCACCTGTCGTCCGCGGGCGCCATGCCACATGAAACGCCGCCCCGCCCAAGCGCCGCCTATATATGGTCTGGCAGAAATCGATCCGGATGAGGCCATTCGGGCGCTTCCAGCCGTCCATTTCCGGGGAATGGAATGCCGCCTTTCCGGCCTTACTCCAGCCAATTTCACTTGTGAGACCCTCAAAATAGGCGCCCGGACCGTTGAAAAATGAGGCGCTTAGCAAATCGTTTCACTAAAAACTTGCATTTTGTATATTGGCTGTGATTAAATTTGTCGGATTTCAAAGGTAGGTTTTCGGCGGCAGTGAATCTGGATCACCGGAGAGTGTCCCGCTGCTGAAACCCACAACGAGTAAATCATTCAGGGGGCAAAAAAATATGACTCCACGCAAACAGATGGCGTCGAGAATCTCCTCGGCGCCAAGCTGGCTTCGGCGGATCCCATGGCTGCTAATCCCAGTCCTGGCTCTGTCCTTTGCTATTGCCAATGCACAGCAAATCACCGGTACCTTAAGTGGTATCGCAGCTGACCAGACCGACGCCCGCATTCCGGGCGCTGCTATTACATTCGTAAACGACGCCAGCGGCGACCGTCGCGACTCCAAGACGGACAGCTCCGGGTTCTTCTCCGTAACCGCTTTGCCACCAGGGACTTACACCGTAACCATTACGGCAAAAGGCTTCTCGAAGTGGCAGGAAACCGGGATCCTGCTGAACCAGGGCGAATCCCGTACCATCGCCAACATTCACCTCAAGGTCAGTTCCGACATCAACTCGGTCACCGTTATTTCCGGCCAGGATGCGGAAGTGCCGGTGGATAACTCCGAAATCAGCGCAACGCTCAACAACGAACTGGTGGATTCAGCCGTTCTGACAGGGCGCGACGCGGCCGAATTGATGAAGATGATGCCGGGCGTCACGTTTAACAACGGCGGCGGCGCTGGCTCGGCCTTTAACAGCCAGACCACAGGCACCAATAACGGCCCGGCCGGAATGTTCTCGGCCAACGGCACGCAGCCCTATGGCTCAACCGCTTTGATGCTCGATGGCGCACTGCTCGTCGATCCAGGCAATGCCGGTACCCAGATTGCCAACATCAACCAGGACATGACTGACAGCGTCAAGTATTTGTCGGCCTCCTATGGCGCGGAATACGCCAAGGGTCCTGCGGTTCTCCAGGCCTTCAGCAAGAGCGGCGGCCAGAAGTTCCACGGTGAAGGCTACCTCTACGCCCGCAACACGGCCGTAGGCTATGCCAACGACTGGTTCAACAAGTCCACTGAGGAAGCGGCGGCAGCTGGGAAACCCGGCTCCAATGACGCATCCATCGCGGCATCGAACACAATCACGCCGCAGGAATACTATTACATCGGCGGCAACGTCGGCGGCCCCATCTCGATTCCGAAAATCGGATTCAATCGCAACCGGGATAAGCTGTTCTTCTGGGTCGGCTACGAGAAGATGATTCAGCATCCTTATAGCCCGCCTGTAGAAATGAACGTTCCCACGACAGCCCAGCAAAATGGCGACTTCACCAATCCGGGCGTCCCGACTCAAGTTTATAATGGCTCTGGCGGCGGCACCTATCCCGACGCCTACATCTTGCCATGCAATACCAACGACGGATGGCAGGGTTGCAGTGCGGCCGATTCTCCCTGGGGCGGCTACGGTTCCGGAACTCCTCCAAACCTGAAGCAGTACTTCGACCCGAACGGCCTTGCCATATCCAATCAGAACCCGCAGCCGAACCAGACGCCTAACGCTGCCAATGGCTGGAACAACTACGGCTACCCCGCCGCACTGCCAGTAGATCGCTGGGAATTAACTGGCAAGGTAACCTACGCCTTCAACGACAACAACAAGCTCTGGGGCTCTTACACAACCCAGATTGAAACCGATGACCATCCGTTGTCGATCTGGTGGGCGCCGGAGTGGACTATTCCCTATCCTGGCAAACCAGTTGGTAAGGAAACTGCGCACGTGTACCTGGCAAACTTCACCCACGTGTTCAGCGCCACCACCACCAACGAGTTCGTCTTCGCGTACTCGGAATTCATCAACGACACCAGTCTTGCGGATCCATCGGCTGTTACACCAGCCACCGTCGGCTTCCCTGCCCAGAGCTTCTTTGCTGGCAAGGTGCAGGACGAAGTTCCTGGGTTCACGGGTGGATGGTCTTCTGGAATCACGGAGATCGGCGAAGAGGGGTTCGATGGCGGCATCTACGGCAAGGGCACCTTCGGCAAGACAGCAAAGGCGCCTGCCTTCACCGACAACTTTACCAAGATCGTCAAGACCCACTCGATAAAGGCCGGCTTCTACTGGGATACCCAGGAGAACCTGCAGTCGAGCGGTGGCGTGCCAGATCCGTATGAAGGCGTGTTCGACGTCGAGAACTGGGGTTCAACCTCCACTTACAACATGACGCTCGACCGTCTGATGGGCCGCAACCAGGTGTACACGGAGCAGAGCACGGTTCCAACGCCGGATGTGGAATGGCATCAGTGGTCCATCTGGGGCCAGGATTCCTGGAAGGCCACACCGAAGTTGACCATCAACCTGGGCCTCCGCGCCGACCATGAAGGTCAGTGGTACGACAAGCTCGGTGGCGCTCAGGTATGGGTTCAGTCTGACTACGTTAACACTGCCAACCCGCCGGCCAACACTGGACTTGAATGGAACGGTAAGGGTGCCCCCACGGGTGGCCCCGTAGCCGGCTCCACCGTCCCGGTTTCAGGCTGGGCAAGCCAGTTGTTCACCTACAATCCACGCCTCGGTGCTGCATACGACGTCTTCGGAACAGGCAAGACGGTTGTGCGCGGCGGATTCGGAACCTACCGTTATCAGATCTCCGAGAACGACGGCGGCAACGCTATGGGCGGTCCGTTGGGTGTTTACACGGTCAACACATCCTCAATCAACGGGTTCTACGGCTATAGCATCGCGAACAACACCGTCACCACTGATCAGGCAGCTGGTACCACCCATACGTTTGCCATCCCCCAAGCCTCAAATGAAACCGGTGGCACGGGAACCAACATCTCGGCCGACAAATTGGGTGACAACAACGTGCCCTATGCTTCCACCTGGAGCTTCGGCGTGGCACAGGCGCTGCCTTACCACACAGTGGTCCAGGCATCGTATGTGGGCAGCGGCTCTCACCTCCAATATGAGAGCGACAACCAGGACATCAACCAGGTTCCGTTAGGTGCATTTTGGACGCCTGATCCGCTAACCGGCCAGCTAAACAACATATCCCCCACACCCTGCTCCACTCCTGGATGCACAACCCCGGCCGGCGCAAATACAAATGACTGGCGTCCCATGCAAAACTATGGGGACGTGGAACTCCTCACCCATGGTGGCTATGCCAACTATCACTCCTTGCAGGTAGCCGCGCAAAAGCAGTCCGGCAATCTGTACATGTTCACCAACTTCACCTTCGGCAAGGTTCTTGGCACCCGCGACGGTGATACCTCAAACGGTAACGGCAACGGTTCCCTGGTCGACCAATTCGCCCTCGGCCCAAACTATGGCCAACTGGCGTATGACCACACCAAAACCTTCAACCTCTCGTTCAGCTACAAACTGCCCAAGCCCATACACAACAACTTCCTGTTGGGCGAGGCAATCAATGGCTGGCAGATCTCCAATTACACCACCTATGAGGATGGATCGCCGTTCCAGACCTCGTCCGGTGGCAACCTGGATATGCAGTTCAACCAGTTGAAGAATTCTGCAGGCGTCGTTCAGCAAACCTTCACCATGCCCGATGGCCAGACGACTCAGGGAATCGGATCCGGCGAATGGTTTGGCTCCAACAGGGGCTACACAATGATGCCCGTGCTGACCTGCGATCCTCGGCATTTCGTCAAGGTATACGAGTCTCAGAAGTTCAATCCGAACTGCTTTGCGGCTCAAATGCCTCCAACTGCTGCGGGGCCCGGCCAGGAAGGGCAGTTTATCTGGCCGTATATCCGCAACCCTGGATACTTCGGCAGCGATCTGGCCATCTTCAAGGCGTTCCGGATCACTGACTCCCAGCGTTTCGAGCTTCGCATCTCGGCAACCAACTGGCTCAACCACCCCAACGCTGAATTCGGCCAGAACGGCAGCGGCGACGAGGAGTTGTCCTTCGTCGGAGCCAGCACCGGGGCAGCCCTGTCCACCAACCAGAACGCTTCAACTACCGGCGCACCCTCTACCAAGACGGGATACCGGTGGATGCAATTCGCAGGCAAGTACTACTTCTGAGTCGCTTCAGGATAGTACAATTCAAGAGGGGGTGGCTTACCGCCGCCCCCTCTTTTTGTGCTATGCGCACCCTGCCGCCTCACTTGAAGCTTCTCGCTGCGTCGGCCCTTGTGGCGTCGACGATTTGCGCTTCTTTATCAGGCCAGCAGAAGCAGCCGTCCCCCATCCGTTTCGAACTCCACAAGCTTCCCTTTCATCTCGATAGCAGCGAGACCCCGGCTAGGAACGCCCCGGAATCGATGGCGGGCGGAGTTGCCGTTTTCGACTATGACGGCGATGGACGCCCCGATATTTTCTTCACCAATGGCGCAGACATTGCCACCCTGAAGAAATCTTCCCCCAAATACTCCAACCGCCTTTTTCGCAACGACGGAAACGGCGTCTTCACCGACGTCACCGAAAAGGCCGGGCTCGCAGGCACCGGGTTCGATATCGGTGCTGCCGTGGGCGATTACAACAACGACGGTTTCCCTGATCTCTTTGTTGTGGGCGTTCATGGAAACACGCTCTACCGCAATAACGGCGACGGAACATTCACCGACGTCACCAAAAAGGCCGGCCTCGATAAGTCCAACGATCCCGAGTTTGGTCCGTTGTGGTCCGAAGCCGCGGTCTGGGTTGACGTCAACAACGACGGCCTGCTCGACCTGTTCATTGTCAATTACCTGCAGTGGAGTTACTCCGACAAGCCGATGTGCATGGCTCAGGGTATCGCCGATTATTGCCATCCCCGCTTCTACAAAGGACAGCCCAACCAGCTCTTCCTCAATCAGGGCGACGGCACATTCAAGGATGTCTCCAAAGAGTGGGGCATTCGCGACCAGGTAGGCAAAGGAATGGGCGTGGGTGTGGCTGATTACGATTTGGATGGGAAGCCGGATCTCTTTGTGAGCAATGACGCCGACTATAACTTCTTGTTCCATAACCTCGGCAACAAATTCGAGGAAGTGGCATTTCAGACCAACGTTGCGCTGGCCGAAGATGGCGCCTTCATCTCCGGAATGGGCCTGGATTTTCGCGACTACAATAACGACGGCTATCCTGACATTGCCTACGTGGCGCTGAAGAGCCAGACATTTCCCATTTATCTGAATACCGGGAAAGGCGACTTCGTGGAGGTGACGGCGCCGAGCGGAATGCGTGCCGAAAGCATGAAAATGTCTGGTTTTGGCGCGGCATTCTACGACTTCGACAACGATGGTTGGAAGGATCTATTTATTACGCGCGGACACGTAGCCTGGCACGGCCCCCCGGGGAGCACCATCAATGAGCCAAACACGGTCTTCAGAAACCTCGGCCCCAGCGGCAAGTGGGAGGCTCTGACCGAGGAAGCCGGTTTTACGGACGCGACTGCCGGCCGCCACCGCGGCTGCGCCTTTGGCGACTTCGACGGAGACGGCCGCATCGACGCAGTCACCACGGGCCTGGACATGGACGCCGAATTGTGGATGAACCGCAGCCCCAACACCGGCCACTGGCTTGACATTGCCTTGCGCGGCGTCAAAAGCAATCGCGACGGCATTGGAGCGCGCATAAAAGTGGTCACCAAGGCGGGCACGCAATACAACCACCAGACTTCCAGTTTCTGTTACGCATCCTCCAGCCTCGGCCCCGTCCACTTCGGCCTCGGCGCCGAGAGCCGGGCCACAACGGTCGAGATCGTCTGGCCCAGCGGTATAGTCCAAACGCTGACGAATGTCGATGCGGACCGGATCGTCCAGGTCACTGAACCCGTTCCTCCAGCTGTCTCCCCAAAGTGAGAGGAGCCGAAGTGCTCTTCCGCTATTCTTTCGGCGGTCCCGCCTTTTGCTGTTGAGCGTTGAGCTTCTGCACAATATCGCGTTCCCTCTGGCCGTCCTCGGGCCGGTGAAGCTTGTAATAGACTGCGGCTAACTCTATGTGCGGATCAAGCCAGTTAGGGTTCGACTTCTCCAAATCCTCCAGCGTCGCAGCGGCTTCACTAAGCTTGCCGGTCATCCCGTTCAATTTCGCCAGTTGGAAGCGCGTCTGCGCGTCTCCTGGCCGAAGCTGCAGAGCGAGCTCAAGAAGCGGTTTGGCGCTCTCGAAGTTCCGCTGCTTCAGCCGGGTAACTCCCAAGTATAGATTGGCGGTAGCATCTTTGGGATCCTCGCGCAAGGCAGCTTCAAATGCTGGAACAGACGCCTCGGTATCCCCCATCGCATCGCGAGCCTGGCCGGCCATGGTATAAAGTCCGGGAAACGACGAATCAAGCGCCAAAGCCGCGTCGAAATCGGCGCGAGCCTCGCGGAACTCACTGCGATTCATGCGCGCCGAGCCTGCAATTACGTAAGCGTCCACAGAACCGGTTGCCCCGGCCACTTTCTCCATGCGGGGCAGTCCCTCGGCCTCTTTTCCCGATTGGATCAGTGCGTAGCCCAGAACATATTCGAAATCAGTGTTGGACTCGTGGCCGGGCTCCAGCGGGGAGAGCATCGCAGCGGCATTCGCTCCCTTGTCCAGCTTGATGTATGTATAGCCCAGCAGCACTGCAACCTTCATATCGCGCGGCCTGGCCGCGTGCACCGCCTCAAAAGCGACGCGCGCATTCGCCAGGTCGCCCCTCTTGTAGTAAGCCAGCGCCAGGTTCATGCGCACGGCGGCCTTGTCTGGCGCAGAGGCCAGCGCGGCAGTGTCTTCTGCGATGGCGGCATCGTAGTCCCCGGCGGCGGCAAGCGCTGCGCCCAGATTGGCTCTCGCCTCCGCCAGCCCCGGTTGAATGGCGAGAGCTCTTCGATAGTCATCGATCGCGGTCTTGTAGTCGCCACGCTGCTGCGCGGAAATCCCTCCTCGCAGCAATTCATCCGCATGAGCCGAAGGGATTTGATTCGGCGTCTGTCCCACCGCTGCCTGGACGCCCAAAACGAAGGTCAGAATGCACATGCGCTGCATGGCTATTAGGATAGAACATTCAAGTTCGCCCCGGCGACGCCCGCGCTCAGGCTGGGCCGCAGCATCGCCGCTTCAAACTCGCTGTCTCCACCGGCTCATTCAGCCATCCCTTATGGCTTCTCCATGGTCCTGAAGTTGAGTATCTTCAAGTTCGACCCGAACCGCCTGTAATCCCGAAACGCAATGGTGTTAAGGCTTGCGAAATGGCGACCCTGAAGCACACTTACCTCGGCGCTGATGGGCATCAGATAGTCATGGGAATTGATGGATACATAGTCGTAGTCCACCGAAACTGTGCTGGCGTGTGTCGGGAAATCCTTCGGGAAATCGTCCGCAATCAGGGAAATGCGGCGAACGCTGCTAGTGGCTGTGTCGATGTACACCTTACCGTGGAAGCTCACTGTCGGCTCCAGCCCGTTCGATCCCCTCACGGTGAAGTTGGAGTTCTCCTTCGAAACATGATAGTCAAACACCTGCACCGTCCCATTTCCAAGCGTGTCGGTCTCCTTCCATTTGAATTCCGCCTTCGCCGACGGATCAAACACCGTGTGAAGGACGGCGCCGAACTCGCCCGTCGATTGAGTCCCTTTTATATCATCGGCATTCATGCTGGCGGCCGGCCTGCCGTCCACCTCCATCACGCTGCGCGATTCAGCCTTGTCGCGGAACCGCAATAGCTCCGTAATCGTGTCCTTGTGCTTCCAAAGCCCTCTTCCTGCCGGATCGAGCGAACGGTCTGTTACTTCAATGCACATGAAATTCGGCAAGCCATTCATGTAATTGACCGCACGCTGCCTCGCATCGGAGATCAGTGTCTGCACTTCTTCCGGCGTTGGCGGAGGAATCGCCTTGCTGGAAGCGGTAATGGCCAGTTCGCCGGCAGCACCAGGAAGGTTTCCCGAGGTCAGCGAAATGTCCTCCACCGGCGCGCCGCCCCCGCCATGTCCCGTTGAATCCGCGGCTACGCTCTCGCCCGGTTTGCCCTCCACCGAGAACCAGACCTCCTGCGTGGCTTCGCTCCCTCCCTGATTCAGCGTCGCCCTCACCAGATAATTGCCGGGCGCCAGCGCCTTCGGGAAGGTTGCCAGGTAGGGAAGTGTCCCTCCCACGCTGTTTACGCGCAGCGGAAGCGGAGTACGCCGCCCGGGGTTGCCATTCCGGATCACCTGCATCTCCAGCGTCGGTGGCTGGGTTGCCTTTGGATCCGGATGCAGAATCATGAAAAGCGAAACGGATTTCGCATCGGGAAGCACCGTCCCGGTAAGATTCGGAGTCACCTTTTCCTTCTCATACTGCATCGGCTCCAAGGGGTCCGAATCTTCACTGAACGTATCCATCTTCCTGACCAGAACCATGTCGCTTAGCGCGGGGCCGTTGGGTACCGCGGGAATCTCGAATGGAACCCGCTGCGCGCTCATCTTTTCGCTGTTCTGGTCCTTGACGGCAACCTCAAGCACGTATTTCCCCGGAATCTCCATGAAGTGGCGTTGCAGGGTAATAGCCAGGGTCTTGTCCCGATCCACCGATTCCAGGCCGCCGCGCCGGGCAATGTCCTCGGCAAAGTGCTCAATCACCGTGCCGCCGCTGTCTTTGATCTGCGCCACGATCGAAGCGTGCGCCGAGTAAAGGCCCGTGTGCGTATCCGGCTTCAAGTCCAATGCCGAGTACGGCACTTCCACAGCCAGCGTGTTGGTGTTGCCATCGGGCAGACTTCCGAAGCGAATGATCGAGGCGTTGAACTTGAAGTCCGCAGGAAGCTCCGGCGCTTTCAGGCTCTTGAGCAGCGCTGCCTCAAACGGGCGCATTCCGCCTGCCGTTCCAGGCGGCACCGAGAAGTATCCCGTCTTGGCCTGGACGGTGAGCCCCGTACGCAGCGGCTTCACGGCAATGGTCCGAAACTTCCCGTCGTACTCCTGAACCGGCGGGGTATACGTGGCCTCGTAATAGGTCGACATATCCTGCACCAACTGCTGCAGCGGTCCCCGCACGCTGAGCTGCGCGTCAACGTAAGTGCCGCCGGTGTTCTTCGACAAATCCGACATCGGGCTCTTGATCTCCAGATACTGGTTCGGGTCCTCATTATTCCCGCGCGCAAAATCTGACATCTGGGAGAGGTCTTGCGCCTGGCCCCAGACCGGACCGTTTGGCGAAGGAGTTCCGACGACCCCTGCGCCCCCCTCCTGCTGCGGCACTATGGCAGTGTCGCCATGCGCGTTGACGACTATCGGAGTCGGATTATAGCCAGCCTCTCCCTGGTTTCTGGCCTGTTCCACTTCACGCCGCCCAGCCAGGTTCATCGCGTCCAGATCCACGGTATAGATGGTGACGCCGGCCTTGGTGGCCGTGCCGGTAATGGTGTTCAGCATCTGCTTCGAGCCCGAATCCATCAGCTCGTTCAGAGTGAAATAGATGATCGCCTTGCGCTGCGAAAGCTGCTGCTGCGAACGAACCAGTCCCAGAATGCCCGCCAGCTCCCGGTTTGCGTGCTGCTCCTGCACAATCTGTTGCGCATCTTCCATCGCCTTCAGCAACGTCTGCGCCAATGCCCGCTCTTTCACGTCCACATGCCGCCCGGCGGAGTCCGCCCCGGTCCCTGCAATCGAAATCAGATCCTTTTCCGCCTGGGCGGCAACCTTCGCCTTCTCCACTTCCGCCGGATCGTGAACGATATCGTACCCCTGGCTAAGCGTGGTAGTCATGTGAACGGCGTTGCTTTCCGTTGCCGTATCCACCGCCGAATCCACCAGCCCGCGATCCTCTGTGAACCCCTGAAGCAGCCGAAGCCGTCCATGGAAGTCCATCACCGCAAAGGAGTATCCCGTTGCCGGAAGCACCTTCAGAATCTTGTCCGCAATGTTCCTTGCGCTCTTTGCCAACGGGCCTTCGAAATGGTCGAAAACCAGCGTAACCGCGTGACCCGCACTCGTGTCGCCCTGCACAAGGCGAAACCCGTTCAGCTTCACAGGAGTGCCGTTGTCCGTGACCGCGACATCTTCCGGCTTGAGGTCGAGAACGGCCTTGCGGTGCTTGTCGTGAATCACAATATCGAGAGTCACTTCGTCCACGTTGGTCTTCAGTGTCAGCCCCGAATCATAGGGCGCGGCGCCCGGAGCGGTGGCCGGGGCAGTTTGACCGGTAGTTTGACCGTTAGCCGCGCAGGTCAGCAAGACAACGAGCACTCCCGCGAACATCCAACCGGCGGTTTTCCTTAGGAACGCCCAACCGGTGATAGAGCTCTGATACGTATTCATGCGGAATCCTGATTTCCTCGTGATATCCGTGCAAACAGGTTCAAGACCGTCTCTGTTTTCAGAAACGGTCCTCTGGCCTAGTCTGGAATGGTCGGGAAACAGCCATACCCTTCGTATGGAATTGTATTCCCATGAAGAGCCATTGTTAATCATAGTCTTCTGCCCAAATTGACGATTCTGAAGCTCGATACTTTACCCGACCCGTAACGTGTCCTCGCCGTTCGAAGCCAGCGTCTGGCAACCCTGGCCGTCCTCTCGAAAGCCGCAATGGGTTCTGCTGTTCCGGCACCCAACATCGCGAGTTTCCAGATGGCCTCAGAACTGTGCCAAATGCAACTGCCGCGCCTGTCGAAGCAGGCTGTCCAAAAGCCTGGAACGAGTGATGAAGATCACATTAGACGGCCGAAGACGGCTCCTACTATGAATGCAAGCTGTCTGCGCACGCCTGGAACCGAATCTCGGAGCCGAATCCTGAGCCGCTTCCTTGAGCCGTATCCGGTGAAACGGTCCCGCGCGCATCTACAGCGATTCCTGGGGAGATTCGGGGAGATTCAATGAGACGGATGCTTTTGGCCCTCGCCGCCGTTCTGCTTGCAACTGGAGCAGGATTTACCGGAAGGGTAATTGCTGGGGGACATGCAAACGGCGCCGGCCCAGTTTCTTCGCCGCGCGCCCAGGCCGTTCCAGCGTACCTCAAGCTGGTTCCAATGGATACCCCCGCGGCCGCTCCCAGTCCGGCAATTACCATCGACATTCCTGTCAACGGAACCATCTATCCGCCAGATCTCATTCCTCCGCAGTTTGCATGGCGCGACGCTAATCCCGCGGTTACCGTCTGGCGAATCGAAATTGCGTTCGGCGAACACGCGCGCCAAATCAAGGCCTGGTCGAATGGCGAAAAAATGGAGCTTGCGCCAGTCGACTCCAAGCTGGTGGGCTATGTACCGCCCGCTCTGACTCCCGAACAGGCCGCGGCGCACACCTGGAGGCCCGACCCCAAAACCTGGGACGAGATCAAGCGGCATTCGGTTAAATTGCCTGCAACGGTCACCATCGCCGGCTATGCCAGCCAGAAGGACCGCGAGCCGCTTTCCCAGGTGCAGGCGAAGATTCAAACTTCTCGCGACCCCGTAGGAGCGCCCATCTTCTATCGCGACGTTCCTTTGATTCCGCCCGATCTTGAAACCACGCAGCGTGGCGTGATCAAGCCGCTCCCCGATTCCGTCCTTCCCATGATCAAGTGGAAGCTCCGCTATGTGTCGGACGCGCAAAGCAAGACTATGATGGACAACCTGCCCACCTGTGGTAATTGCCACTCGTTTTCGCGTGACGGGAAAACCATGGGCATCGACGTGGACGGACCGGCAAACGACAAAGGGATCTACGCCCTGGTTCCCATCAGGAAGGTCAGCTCCATCAGCAACGAATACCTGATTCACTGGAGCGCATTCTCCGAGGAGCACGGGCAGAAGCGCTTCGGCTTCATGAGCCAGGTTTCGCCCGACGGAAAGTTCGTGGTCAACTCCATCGACGTGCCCTACGCCCATGGCACGCGCGTTCTCGACCGGCTTTACAACGGGTTTTACCCAAGCTACGGCTTTGGCCAGGTCTTCTATCCCACCCGTGGTGTGCTGGCCTGGTACAGCAAAGACACCGGCAAACTTGCGCCACTGCCAGGCGCCGACGACCCAAACTACGTCCAGACATCGGCCTTCTGGAGCCCCGATCAAAAGTACCTCATCTTCTCCCGCGCCACAGCCAGAGATCCTTATCCCCCTGGGTACCAGAGGGCTAACTACGCCAACGACCCCAACGAGACGCAGATTCAATACGACTTATACAAAATCCCTTTCAACGACGGCAAGGGCGGCACGCCGGAAAGAATCGTCGGCGCGTCTGAAAACGGCATGAGCAATAACTTTCCCAAAGTGTCGCCTGACGGCAAGTGGATAGTTTTTGTGGAATGCAAGAACGGGCTGCTCATGCGTCCCGACAGCAAGCTTTACATTGTTCCCTTCGAAGGTGGCGAGGCGCGCCCGCTCGAGTCCAATCTCCCCGTCATGAACTCCTGGCACTCCTTCTCGCCCAATGGTCATTGGCTGGCATTCTCCTCCAAGAGTCCATCCCTCTACACCCACCTCTATCTCACCCACATCGACGAGCAGGGACACGCCAGTCCGCCGGTCGTGGTTGAGAATGCGACGGCCTCCAATCGCGCCGTCAACATCCCCGAGTTCGTCAACCTCGGCCCAGAGGGCATGGACCACATAGAGACCCCGGCCATCGACTTCTACCGGGATTTCGACCACGCCCAGCAACTGCAGGACAGCCATAAATACGCCGACGCGGTCCCGGCCTGGCAGATAGCGGCGGCAAAAGATCCTACCGACGCTCGTCCCTTCAACAACATGGGAGTAGCACTGGCCGCCACCGGCAGAGCTGCCGAGGCCATCGAAGCCTACAAGAAGTCACTCACCATGAATAACGACAGCTCGCAGACCCACAACAATCTGGGCAGCGTACTGGCCCAAGCGGGACAAATGGACGAGGCTCTGGCTGAAGTTCAAAAGGCCATAGAACTCAGCCCCGACAATGGCTCGGCGCATATCAACCTGGGCCATATTCTCGAAGTCCAGGGCGGGCATCGCCAGCAGGCCATCGAAGAGCTGACCAGGGGAATCGAGCTTTCCCCCAAGTCCTCTGACGGCCACAACATCTATGGTGTCATTCTGGCGCGCATGGGCAAGCTCGACGAGGCCATCGACGAACTCCAGAAGGCTGTCGATCTTGCGCCGCAGTCCGCCGAGTGCCACTACAACCTGGGCCGCGCTCTGGCGGCAAGCAGCCGGTTTGCCGACGCGCTGCCTCAGTTTGAAGCCGCTGCAGCTATTTCCAACGGCCAGGAGCCTGCGATTCTGCAAATGCTGGCAGCCATGTACTCCGAGACAGGCCAGTATCAAAAGGCTGTCGACACGGCGCAGCACTCGCTCGATCTGGCCATCGGCCAGCGGAACGATGAGCTGGCCAACGCCCTCAGAGGAAACCTGGCCCGCTACAAACTCCAGGCCCAGCAGGGCCAAAGCCCCGCCAGCGGTCCGAATCCGTAGCATTTGCCTGATAGACCGCCGAGCGCCCAGATTGCCTCGTATACGAGGTAGATTACTGGGGTTGACTATCCGCCCTGCTCCGGCAGGTGGGGCAGTTTTGGCGAGCGAACGTCTCCGCAAGTGTGGTGAAGTGCGCACGCTGGGATGTCGAAAACGACAGCGCAGCCTGTGCTAATGTGTTCCGGCAAACGTGTGACAAACAGTGCATTTTGACACGTTTTAAGCCCGTTTGAGTGCTTAAAACAGCGCAAAAACGTGCATTTTCGATGCACTTTTGCGCGCCAAAATGCTGGTTTGGGGTGGGAAACTGCTATCACTGATATCAAACTCAGTTTCTGGCTCACAGCTCGCGAAATGCAGATCCTTCGGCTCCCTTCGCTTCGTTGCGGTCGCTCAGGATGACAGCCTTGATGCGATCGACTTCAGACTCGGGACACTAGTCGATGAAGTCTACTTGCGGGGCGATGGGGATGATGCCGCGCTCGTGGCCCAGGTCAAGGAGTGTGCAGATGGCCTGGCGGCCGTCGGGGCCGTAGTCGAGAGTGCGGTCGTTGACGTACATGCTGACGAAACGGCTGGCGAGGCGGGCATCGAGGTCGCGGGCGAACTGCATGGCGTATTCGAGGGCGGCTTCGCGGTGGTCGAGGGCGTGCTGGATGCTGTCGTGGACAGCCTTGGTGACGATGCGCATGGATTTGGGGCCGAGGGAGCGGCGGATTGCGTTGCCGCCAAGTGGGAGTACGAGGCCGGTGGTTTCGCGCCACCAGATGCCGAGATCGAGGACTTTGTAAAGGCCGCTGGAGGAATAGGTAAGCTGGCCCTCGTGGATGATGAGGCCGGCATCGTAGTTGCCAGCCAGTATCTCGGGAATAATGCGATCGAAGGGAACAGTGACCGTCTGGAGGGCCGGATTGAAGATTTTAAGGGCGAGGTAGGCGGTAGTGAGGGTGCCGGGAACGGCGATTTTGAGCCGGCCGAGATCGGCTGGCGTGATGGGGCGGCTGGAAACGACCATGGGGCCGTAGCCCTCGCCCACGCTGCCGCCGCAGCCCATGAGCGCGTAGTTCTGCTGGAGGTAGGGGTAGGCGTGAAAGCTGATGGCGGTGACATCGTAGAAGGCTTCGTCCTGTGCGCGGCGGTTGAGGGTTTCAATGTCGGAAAGGGTGTGGGTGAAGCGATAGCCGGGGACCCGGACCTTGTTGGTGGCCAGGCCATAGAACATGAAGGCGTCGTCGGAGTCGGGACTATGGGCGATGGAGATATCGATTGGAGCGGCGGAACGGGCGAGTTGGGGTTGCTGAGTCGTCACAGTGGTACGGTCCTTTCTTGGATAAGCGCCAATGTTTTTCAAGTCTTAGATGCGGTTTGGCGTTGCTCCATTGGGGTTATGCGGCAGGACGGCGCAGCCGCTGATAACCGGCGGCGATGGCGGCGGCGGCGGCAATTTTTAGGGCGTCTCCGGGCAAGAACGGCAGCACGGAGAAAGCCACAATCGACTGGACAGAGGCGTGCGTAAGGGCGGCAAGCCAGACTGCGCCGCAGGAGAGGATGACGAGGTTGCCGGCAGCGGCGCTCCAAGCAGCCGAAACGAAGCGGCGACGGGTGGGACGCCAAAGGGATGAGATGAGCGGGGCGGCGATGGGATAGGCAAGCAGGTAGCCGCCGGTGGGGCCGAAAAGATGCGCCAGTCCGAAGGTGAGTTGTGGAGTTTGGGCAAAGACGGGCAAACCGAGGGCGCCTTCGGCAAGGTAGGCCGCGAAGGTGGCGGCGGCCAGGCGCGGAGTGAGCAGCAAACCCAGCAGCAGGACGGCAAACGGTTGCAGGGTGAGCGGCACGGGGGTGAAGTAGAGGGGCAGCGCACGGTTGGCGCAGAGGGCAACGAAAGCGCTGCCTGCAAGGACGATTCCCGCCGATCGCAGCCAAACGAAACGGCGCGTTGCGGGAACGGCTGCTGGGGCTAACTGGGCAGAGAGTTCATTGCTCATATCATCTCCTTCATGGTTCGCGGTCGAGGTCGGATTCCTCGGCCAGGTCATCGGCGAAACCGGGAACGGCGCTTCCGGGGGGCTTGCGTTGCCGGGCCGAGCGCCGGAGCCAGATGTGACGCGCCGCGCCAGCGGCCACAAACAACAGGGCCCCGAGCGAGACGAGAAGGGCAATCATTAACCAGCGCATGGAAACAAAGCGCGATGCTCCAAAGGACGCAGCCCTACCGATGCTCTGCCCGGCGGAGCGAAATTTGGAGACCGCTTCAGGCCAGAATACCAGACGGCATGGTCCGGGGCTTTGGATTCAGACGCTGCGAAGGGATGCCTGCAGCCAGTCAAGGTAGGGCTGGCTGGCGGCATCGACCGGGAGAACGAGGAATTCGGGCGTTTGATAGCTGTGCAACTGGTGGAGACGTACTTCGAGGGCTTCGATTTGATCGGGGCCGGTTTTGAGCAGGAGCAGGGTTTCGGTTGCCGATTCGATTTGGCCCTGCCAGTGGTACACGGACTGGACGGCAGGGATGAGTGTGGCGCAGGCTGCGAGGCGCTCTTCGACCAGCGTGCGAGCCAGGCGGGTTGCTTCTTCGGGAGTGGCGGCGGTGGTCAGGACAATTTGAATTGGGGGGTCGAGTTCGGTCATGGGGCGGCTCCGGATTGAAAGCTTCTAGCTTTTAGCTCTTAGCTTCTAGCTTTCCCAGGTCTCAGAATCGATATGGGCGGCCATGGGGAATCTTCTCATCCCATAATAGCCGCTCTCCGGTTCGGCACGAGCGGAGGGGGGAAACGTGAATGCAGGGAGTCAAAGCGCGGCTTTGATTACTTTGCGGTAGTGGTTGAGCACCTCGGCGCCGCGTTCGGTCAGGCGGCAGATGGTTAGCGGGTATTTGCCGCGAAAGGTTTTCTCGATGGCCACGTAGCCGACCTCTTCGAGTTTGGAGAGATGGGCGGAGAGATTGCCCTGGGTGAGTCCCGTGGCCTGGCGCAGATACTGGAAGTCGGCCTCAGCGACGGCGGCGAGGAGCGCGACGATCATGAGGCGCGCAGGCTCGTGGATGACACGGTCGATTTCGCCGAGCTGCTGGATTTTCGCGCTCATTCTATTCTCCCGACTCTGCCGGCTTGGTGATCAGGGTCAGGAACACGACTGTGCCGGAAACGAACAAAAGGAGGCCAATGACGCCGTACAGGATGGCGAAGCCGGGCTCAAGCGAGATTCCGCTGAACGCGAGAACGATGCCGGTGGCCGCCATCGACACTCCGCCAACTACGGAGCGGGGCGAACGGCCAGCCAGGATCAGCAAGGCTCCGCCGCCGATGCCGGTGCCGGCAAGTACCCAGGCAGTTGGCGGGGTCGAACCGTTGCCAATCCATGCTGCTATGAGCGCCGCCACGGCAATGACCAACGCGACGGCAGCCACAACGATGGACCGCCTTCGAGGGACGGGCTTCATCTCGACGAATCCCACCGTCTCGACAAGAAACTTTCTGCGCACCGTCTTGATTGCCCAGGGCGAGCCGAGTCCCAAAAGCAGCGCGAGGACGATGAATCCCAAAACCGCAGCCACGAATGCGGCCGATCTCGGAGGCGCGACTGCCTGCACCCAACACAGGCCGCCGAGGATGAGGAAAGCAAGCCCGATGAAGATTTCAGGCAAGCCGTCGCGGTTGTGCGCCTTCTGTATAAGGCGGCTTGCAATAACATCTGGATTCTGATTGGCAATGTTTTGCGAAATGTTGGTCATTTTATTCTCCTGACTCGGCTGGCTGGCGCAGGAAGTGGAGAAACACCACGCTCCCGGAAATGAGAGCGAGAAGGCCTGCAAAGCAGTAGAGGATGGTAAGCCCCGCATTGAGCGAGACTCTGCTTAAGGCAAGCAGAATGCCTATCGCCACCATGGTGATTCCGCCGATTTCATACCGGAGCAAGCGGACGCGGAAAATCATGAGTGCTCCGCCAAAGATTCCCATTCCAATGAATACCCAACCGGCCGGAGGGAACAAGCCCCACATGGCCGCGCTTCCTCCTCTGTGGATGGCGATTACCACCTTGACCATCGCGATGGCCACCAGGGCTGCAACAGCGCACGAAATGCCGAATATGATGGCGAGCCTTGTACCGACCCGCTTGCGATTGACCGGCTTGAGTTTTACGTATCC
>Ga0302319_10001813_pt1 | contig 47215 bp, 39 predicted proteins | sample Bog_T0_2_FD_203319 | JGI IMG/M metagenome (GOLD analysis project Ga0302319, IMG submission 203319) | Peat permafrost microbial communities from Stordalen Mire near Abisko, Sweden - Bog_T0_2 | ecosystem: Environmental > Terrestrial > Soil > Wetlands > Peat | place: Sweden: Abisko, Stordalen Mire... | reverse complement strand
ACGTGGCGGGGGTTGGAAACGGGTTTACGGTTAGGCTAGTGAGGCACTCCCAGAGGAAACGGGGAGCAAACAAGATAGGCTCAACCTTCGGAACACCGCGCCAGTCCTCGACCCTACCGATGAGGGGGCGGCCTGTCGTGCTCTTTTCGCATCGCGCGCCGCTCTACTCCACTCAAAGGCCGTTTTCGAAACCTAGGGGACCAGTCCCCAACCCCTGGGATTTAGCGCCTTCGCGCTAACAGATGCAAAAGCCGGGTGGTGTCGGCCAGCCTAACTGGCCCAATGCGATGACTTGTTTCTTCTTTTCTTCGCTCAAGACATTGCTCACATCGACGGAGGGTACTCCCCGTCGAATTCAATGTCCCGGCTTACTTTCTATTGGCCGGTTTTGAGGTGACCACCATTGGCCGGTCTTGGGTGACCGCTGAGGAGAGTTTCAAGCGTTTCAAGTGAGTCTCGCCAGGCTTTGCCTCAGTGGTGGGAATCCCGATGTGATGGTACCGGCGCATTGTTTTTCGCTCATCGGGCGACTCGGAAAATAGAGGAAGGCGCTCAAGTCTCAGATATCGGCAGGTTCTTGCCTTCCCGCACTGCAATAGATCCATCCTCACCCAGGTCGCATGCCCGCGCAACCTAAGCCTGTGACCAGCGGCTTGCCCAACTTAAGAATGCACTCTACTCTGAGTGTAGTGCATCAGAGTGCGAAATCAAACTTGCCCGAATCGCCCGGATAAACGCCCGCCCACAACCGGTTACCGAGGCGATAGCCCATGATCAACGGCGCAAGACGTCCGTAAACCAGGACCAGTGGACCTTCGGTTCCGCCAATTAAGGCTCTGCTCAATGCGCGCCCGCTCTGGACCTTTTCGGGTTGTCATCACAACACGCGCTAACCCACACGCAGCGCCATAATTGGATCGATCCGCGACGCACGTCGCGCTGGCAGATAACCCGCCAATGCCGCAACCGCGGCCAAGATCACAATTGTTCCAAGAAATGTCATCGGATCGTCGGCTGCAACATTAAACAGCAAACTACTTATTGTTCGAGAAAACCCCCAGGAGGCAAATAATCCAACAGCCATTCCAACTGCGGCCAACGCCAGGGTTTGGCGAAGGATGCTTGCCTGCACACCCGCGGCCGAAGCGCCGAGCGCCATTCGGATTCCGATCTCCTGCGTCCGCTGCGTGACTGAGTATTGGATGACGCCATAGATGCCAAGCGCCGCGAGAACCAGTGCGAACCCTGAGAATCCGGTCAGCATGAAAACCACGTAGCGCCTCGGCGAAATTGCTTTGTCTACCATTTGCTGGATCGGCTGAAAATCATTCGCGGGCAAGGTGGGGTCAATCGCTGTGAGAGCGCTCCGCAGCGGAACGGCGAGCTCAGCGGAAGGAAGCGCCGAGCGAAAAACCAGATCAACAGCAGAGTAATCGTTGCTCTGGCGGATCGGCAAGTACATTTCGCAGCCGGATGCCTGCTCCAGAGCCAGGTGCCGCACGTCACTCACCACGCCGATCACTTCGCGATCGACATAACCTGCGCCGACGAGGACTTGGCCAATAGCTTTCTGCCCCGGCCAGAGAGTGCGGGCCAACGTTTCATTGATTATGATGACGGGCTTACCGGGCGTGCCGTCGCGCTCTGTAAAGTCGCGGCCTTCGAGCAACGAAATGCCCATCGCTTTGAGATAGCCATCGCTCGCGATGCGAACGAAGGCCCAGGGAGGCGGATGATTCTTCGTATAGGTGCGTCCTTTCGCCATCGCCGCCCAGGTTCGGTCCCCTCCCAAAGGAAGTACATCCGTCAAGCCCGCGGCTTCAATGCCCGGCACGGCTCGGACGCTGCCAAGCACTTCGTTGTAATAGGCAATGCGCTGCGCGCGGTCGGAATATCGCGAACTGGGATCCACACGGAGTGCCGTGGCATTTTCGGGCTGGAATCCAATTTTTGCGTCCAGGAGGCGAGCAAAGCTTCGAATCAGCAGTCCCGAGCCTGCCAGCAGCACGCATGCGAAAGCGATCTCCGAAACAACCAGCGAACTGCGAATCCAAGCCTGGCTCTTGTTCGGGCTTGATCCACGGCCGGTGCTTTTCAACGAATCTTGCAGCGCAGCCACCGGGACTTGCAGTGCCGGTATCAAACCGAAGATCAGCCCTGTCAGAATCGCGATGGCTGCAGTGAAAGCGAGGGCGTCAAAATCGACGCGTACACCCGCGAGCAAAGGGATGTCGAGGGTCGTCAGGTGGGTAATCGCCTGTGTTCCCACGACTGCCAGTACCAAACCAATCGTCGCCCCACAAGAAGACAGGACAATACTCTCCGTCAAGGTCTGACGAATGAGCCGCAGCCGGCGCGCACCAAGCGATGCGCGGATGGTCATCTCCTTTTGGCGGGTTGCCATGCGAGCGAGTAGCAAGTTGGAAAGATTGGCACAAACGATTAGCATCACCACAGAGACCGCGAAGGCGAGCACCAGCACGGCCGGACGAAGACGCTCACTAACGTGGTCCGCGAGATTGCTGACAATCGGTCGGAAATTCCGGTCGGGCTCTCTGCGCTGAATCCGTGGGCCCAGAACGTGCATCTCCGCGCGTGCGCTTTGAAGAGTCGCGCCGGGTTTCAGACGGCCTAGCATTGCTAATTCATTGCCTCGGTTGTTCGCTTCTTCGGTGAGCGGGTATGGCAAGAAAAGATCGACCGGGCTGGCAGGGGCGAAGACCGTGGCAAAATCGAAGGTTGGCGGCATGACGCCGATGATCGTTACGGGAGTGTCGTTTAATTTGAGGGGCCGGCCGATGACCCGCCGGTCGGAATCAAAACGGTGTTTCCATAAGCCGTAGCTCAAAAGCACAACCTTCGGTGCATTCCACTTGAATTGGCAATCGGCGGCAGTGAACGTTTTTCCCAGCAGTGGCTTTACACCCAGGATGGAAAAGAAATTATCAGAGACGGCAACACTGGTGAGGCGGAAGGGCTCCCCATCCCCAGTGAGCTTGTTATCGCCGGACCGATAGAATGGAGAATAAGCAGCCACGTCGGAGAATGATTGGTTTTGACTCCGCAGATCCAGGAAGTGACCGACGGGCACAGTCTGTCCCGACAAACCTTCGTCATCGACGTCGGTGTTGGCAATCCAAACGAGGCGGCTCGGTTCGGCAAAAGGAAGAGGGCGAAGCAAAACAGCGCGAACAACGCTGAAGACCGTTGTGCTGGCGCCAATGCCTAGGCCAATAGTGAGAATCACAAACGCAGCGAAGCCGAAGTCGCGCTTTAGCGTGCGCAAGGCGTAGCAGGCGTCCTGAGCGGCATCATGCATCCAGAGTGAAATCCAGGCGGCCCTTGACTCTTCAGACTTTTGACTCACGTTGCCGAACTTTCTTCGTGCCGCACTGCGCGCGTCCGCTTCCGGCATCCCCTGTTCTTTCAGATCCGCCATTGCTGACTCGATGTGAAATTTCATCTCTTCTTCCAGCAAGCGTTGTCGTTCGCGCCTGTGGAGGAAGTAGCGCATACGGCGATTCAGGCGTTGCACAATCGAATTCATGGGTTGGTCCTCTTCTTAGGTAGTGCCCATGACACGGGCAATTGCATAGGTCTGCTGGCGGTATCGTTCCTTCTCGGCGTTCAATTGCTTACGGCCTTCCGGGGTTAATTTGTAAAAGCGCGCACGACGATTGTTGGGCGAGACGCCCCACTCTCCTTCGATCCAGCCATTTAGTTCCAAACGCTGAAGGGCTGGATACAAGGAGCCTTCTTCGACCTGCAAAATATCTTCCGAGAGTTGCTGAATAAGCTGAGCAATTGCGTACCCGTGCAGATGGCCGCGGGTGAGAGTTCGGAGCACAAGCATATCGAGTGTGCCGGGCATGAGGTCGGATTTTAGTTTCACCTTACCCATAGACAATCTGATTATACATACGGAGGAAACAAGAGGCTTGTTCCAGTCCGTTGCAAATGTTTACTAAGGCTGTCTGGGTACTCGCGACGGTTCTGCAAGGGCTCGATTTGAGTCGTGCGCCAGGGCGTCGTGGCGAGACTACGCTCGTGGCTCGCCGACATGCGCCGAAAGGATCGGCACTGGTCGCGCATGCCGCTCTCGCCGGGGCGTGAAGATCCCCTGCTCGCATTCCTTCACCTCACCGTCCTGATACCCTGTTCAAAGCAACACCCACACCGGCCCTTGTCGCCCGCCACCTCAAACAGGAGCTTCCTATCTTGCTAAAGATTTCTCGCCGCCTTCCGCTCTCCCTGTTCGCTGCCTGCGCACTCACCGCTCAATCCGACGACCCCGCTCTCATCGCCAAAGCCAAAGCCATCCATCACAACGTCATCAAGCTCGACACCCACAACGACATCGACCCCGCCAACTTCACCGCCAATTGCAACTACACCATGCGCCTCACCACCCAGGTCAATCTGCCCAAGATGGCCGAAGGCGAAATGGACGCCTCGTTCATGATCGTGTATGTCGGCCAAGGTCCGCTCACTCCCGAAGGATTCGACAACGCCTATAAGCAAGCCATCGCTAAATTCGACGCCATTCATCGTCTAACGGAACAGCTTGCGCCCAATCAAATCGGCCTTGCCCTCACGCCCGCCGATGTCATCGCTCTGCATAAAGCAGGCAAGCGCGCCGCCGTCATCGGCATTGAGAATGGCTATCCCATCGGCCTCGACCTGAAGCGTGTCCAGGAGTTCTATGATCGCGGCGGGCGTTACATGTCGCTCGCGCATAACGGCAACAGCCAGCTCGCCGATTCCAATACCGGCGAAGCGCAGGGCTATCTCTACAACAACGGACTTTCGCCGTTGGGCCGCCGGGTCATCGCGGAAATGAACCGCCTCGGCATGATGGTCGATCTTTCGCATCCTTCAAAAGGTGCGAATCTGGAGGCCATTCGCCTTTCAAAAGCGCCCGTCATTGCATCCCACTCCGGCGTTCGAGCGCTGGGCAACGTCAGCCGCAACATGGACGACGAACTTCTTCTCGCCCTCAAGCAAAATGGCGGCGTCATTCAGATGGTCGGCTTCGCATCGTACATCAAACCTGAATCACCCGATCGCACCAATGCCATCCTCACACTGCGTGAAGAGTTCGGTCTCCCAGTGCCGGGTCGTGGAGCCGGCGCTAACCGAGCTGAGCCTGCTCCGAATCCGAATCGTGCCTGTCCGGTCGAAGGTGCAGCCGGTACCGAACCGCGCCGCTCCGGTGGCCGAGGCTTCATGACATTCGGCGTCGATACCCTTCCGCCCGATCGCCAAGCCGAGTTCACCAAACGTCTCGCCGACATCGATACCAAGTTCCCACCCGTCAAGCGCGCCAACGTTCAAGACTTTGCCGACCAGATCGACTACGCCGTGAAAAAAATTGGCATCGATTACGTCGGCATCTCCTCAGACTTTGATGGCGGCGGCGGCATCGATGGCTGGGACAGCGCCGCCGAAGCCTTTAACGTTACCTTGGAACTCGTGCGCCGCGGCTATACCGAAAAGCAGATAGGTCAGCTCTGGAGCGGCAACCTGCTGCGCGTTTGGGCCGAAGACGAAGAAGTAGCGAAGAGACTGCAGAAGGCGGCGCCGTGAGACCGGCGCTGCTCCGAAAAACCCTTGGAAACCCGCCAAAACCCTCTGAAAACCCTTCGAACCCCCCCTGGACCTTTTTCGCGATCTTTTGCGCCTTTTCTTCGCTTCCTTTATCCGTCCCTTGATCCCCATTCTGTATGCTGTATTCGATGTTCAAGCCCTCGCTACTCCTCGTCTGCGCCACCCTCCTATCCGCTCAAACCCCCGACCTCGCATCCGGCCGCATGAGTTGGTTTCGTCACGACAAGTTCGGCATGTTTATCCACTTCGGTCCCTATTCCGCGCTCGCTGGCGAATGGCAGGGCCAACAGATCCCTCCTCACACCGAAGCCGAATGGATCATGCAGCGCTTCAACATTCCCGCCGCTCAATACCGCGAGCGCGCCCATCAGTTCAATCCTGTTAACTTCAACGCTGAAGCCATCGTCAATCTCGCCAAATCCACCGGCATGAAATATCTCGTCGTCACCGCCAAACATCACGACGGTTTCGCCATGTATCACTCGAGCGTCAGCACTTACAACATCGTCGATTGGACCCCCTTCAAGCGTGACATCGTCAAGGAACTCGCCGATGCTTGCCGGCGCGCCGGCATTGGTTTCTCGGTCTATTATTCGCATCGCGAAGATTGGGACGATCCCAACGGTTTCGGCAACAACTGGGATTACGATCCCGCCAAAAAAGACTTCACGCAATATCTGGAAAGCAAGGCCAAACCTCAGCTCCGCGAGCTTCTTACCAACTACGGCCCGCTCGGTCTCGTCTGGTTCGATCGCGGCATGGACACGCCTGAACATGCCCGCGAATTCGCCGATCTCGTACACTCGCTCCAGCCCCTTTGCCTCATCAACGGCCGCATCGGCAGCTACAAGCAGGAGCTTATGGGCGATTATCAGGACATGACCGACAACGGCATGCCCCCCGGCGGTCTCGAAGAAGATTGGGAGACGCCGCAAACCCTCAACACCACTTGGGGCTACAGCAAGTTCGATCAGAATTGGAAAACTCCCGGCGTCGTCATTCGCCGCCTGGTCGAAATCGTCGGTAAAGGTGGCGACTATCTCCTGAACATCGGACCTATGGCTGACGGCTCCGTTCCTCAACCGAGCGTGGCCACTCTCAATGAAGTCGGCCGCTGGATGTCTCGCAATAGTGAAAGCATTTACGGTACTACCGCCAGCACTCTCGCCGAATTCCCCTGGGGCCGCACCACGGTGAAAGGCAACATCGTCTATCTGCACGTCTTCAGTTGGCCCGCCGACCGCACCATCCGCCTCTCCGGCCTCAACAATCAACCTGTCGCCGCGCATCTCCTCGCCGCGCCCACTCAGAAACTGCCCATCTCTACCGACAACGGCAACATTCTCATCACCGTTCCGGCCTCCATGCCCGATATCCGCGACACTGTCATTGTGCTCGAACTCGATGCCCCGCCGCGCGTCGATCCGCCCATCGTCACGCAAGACAGCGACACCGGCTTCGAGTTGAATTACCTCACCGCCGTCACTTCCGGCAACGCCAAAAAACGCTTCAACCGCGACGGCGGCTTTCACATTTCCAAGTGGACTTCGCCCGAAGACACGGTCACTTGGTACTTGTCCGTTAGCTCCGCCGGCAAATATCAGCTCAAGATACGTTACGCCGCCCGGCCCGATTGGAAGGACGGCAAATTTCTCCTCACCGTCGGCGAACATCAACTCACGACTCAAATCAAACCCACCGGCGACTGGTATCAGTACGCAACTTTCGATATTGGCTCCATTTCCTTTCCAAAAGCAGGACAATATAAGTTGGAACTCAAACCCGCCCAGACTTACAGCCACGACCTCATGTATTTAGAATCCCTCACCTTGGAGCCACAGCAGTGAAGCGTTTCTTATCTGTGTTCATCTGGATTCTGTGGCCATTCTGTCTTCGTTCTGAAACCATCGAATTCAACCGCGATATCCGTCCCATCCTCTCCGACAAATGCTTCACCTGCCACGGCCCAGACGCGGCCAACCGTAAGACCAAATTCCGTTTCGACATGGAAACCAGCGACGCTATCCATCAGGAAATGCTGCGCCGCATTACTTCCAACGACAAAGCCATTCGCATGCCTCCCGCCTATATGGGCCGAGACAAACTCTCCGATCGCGAAATCAATCTCATCCGCGAATGGATCGCTCAAGGCGCGCAATGGCAGCCGTTCTGGTCTTTCGTTCCACCGCAGCGTCCTGCCGTTCCCGTTATCGCCAACGCAAATTGGGCCAAAAATCCCATCGATAACTTCGTCTTCGCGAAGCTTGCTCACGAAGGCCTCTCGCCTTCTCTCGAAGCGGACAAGCGCACGCTTATCCGCCGCGTCACCCTCGATCTAACCGGCCTTCCGCCCACACCTCAAGAAGTCGATGCGTATCTTTCCGACTCATCGCCGAACGCTTATGAGAACGTTGTCGATCGCCTGCTGAAATCGCCGCGCTATGGCGAGCGCATGGCATTTCGCTGGATGGAAAATGCCCGCTATGGCGATACCAACGGCTATCAGACCGACGGTCCGCGCGAGATGTGGCGCTGGCGCGACTGGGTCATCAACGCATTCAATCGCAACATGCCGTACGATGAGTTCACCATCGAACAACTAGCTGGCGACCTGTTGCCCCATCCCACGCGCGATCAGATCATCGCCACCGGCTTTAACCGCAATCACCGCACCAACGGCGAAGGCGGCATCATTCCCGAGGAATACCGCGTCGAATACGTGGCCGACCGCGCCCAAACCACTTCCATCGTTTGGATGGGCCTCACCATGGGCTGCGCACGCTGCCACGATCACAAATACGATCCCATCCTGCAAAAAGATTTTTATCGTCTCTTCGCCTATTTCAACCGCATCCCTAATGAGCGCGGCTTTTCTTATAACTACGGCAACGAAGAGCCCACCATCAAAGCGCCGCTACCCGAGCAGGAAAAGCATCTGGCCGAACTCGATGCTAAAATCGCTAAGCTCGAAGCCGGACCGCCGGTTCCCAACGCCCACAGTACGGCCTATCTCAACGCGGTTCCTTCATTTCCCGCTTGGCACTCGCCCGATCCGCCCATCACGCGCGCCGAGCCAATCGCCAATTTCGGCTACATGGAGCCTTTCACTTTCTCCGCCTGGATCAAGCCCGAATCCCCGAACGGCGGCATTCTTTCGCAAGCCGAAGACTATATGGAAGGTCAAGGCCACACGCTCTACCTGATCGATGGCAAACTGCGCCTCCACATCGTCCTTCGCTGGACAGATCTCGCTCTGCGTCTCGAAACCGTCAACACCATTCCACTCAATGAATGGCATCACGTCACGGCCACTTACGACGGCAAGCGCAAAGCCGCCGGCACACATCTCTACATTGATGGCGTGGCCCAGGAAACTAAGGTTCTGTTCGATCAGAACGACGAACCTTTTAAAGTCGATCCCAAGAAAGTTCCGTTCCGTATAGGCATAGCCGCCGGCATGCCCTTCAAAGGCGAAATCAAAGACGTGCGCGTTTACAAAGAAGCGCTGCTCCCCGAAGAATGCGCCGCCATCGCCGGCAAGAACCAGCAGCTTGAACAGTTCGAAAAAACCGCCTCACCCGCTTTGAAGAAACGCCGTGACGATTTGCTCGCCGCCCGTAAAGAACGCGAAAAATATTACGATTCCATTCCTACCGTGATGGTGATGGTTGACGATCCCAACGCCCGTAAGAGCTATGTCCTGAAGCGCGGCGCTTACGATTCGCATGGCGAAGAAGTAACGCCCGGTATTCCCGCCATCCTGCCGCAGATCGATCCTGATCTGCCCGCCAATCGTCTCGGCTTGGCGCGCTGGCTGGTCGATCGCCGCAACCCGCTCACGGCTCGCGTCACCGTCAACCGTTTCTGGCAATCCTATTTCGGTTTCGGCATCGTCAAAACGGTCGATGATTTCGGTTCGCAAGGCGAATGGCCGGTAAACCCCGAACTGCTCGATTGGCTCGCCGTGCAATTCATGGAAAGCGGTTGGGACGTGAAAGCCATGCAGCGGCTCATCGTCACCTCCGCAACCTACCGCCAGTCGTCGAAAGTCACGCCTGAACTATTGCAAAAAGATCCCGACAATCGCCTGCTCGCCCGTGGCCCGCGTTTTCGTCTCGGTCCCGAAGTCATTCGTGACCAAGCCCTGGCCGTTTCCGGTCTGCTGGTCGAAAAAATCGGCGGACCCTCCGTCAAACCCTATCAACCGCCGGGGCTTTGGCAGGAACTTTCCAGCGGCGGCGGCTACGTCCAGGACAAAGGCGAAGCTCTCTACCGGCGTAGCATTTATACCTATTGGAAACGTACCGTTGCTCCCCCATTTATGGGCAACTTTGATTCCCCCAACCGCGAGGTTTGTACCGTCTACGAAAATCGCACCAACACCCCGCTGCAAGCCCTCGATCTCATGAACGACGTGATTTTTTTGGAAGCCTCCCGCAAATTCGCCGAACGCATCATCATAGGCGGAAAACCCCCTAGCGAGCGTATAGATGATGCCTACCAACTGCTGCTTTCCCGCGACCCCAAACCGGCAGAATTAAGCATCCTGTCCCAGGCTCTCAACAGCTTTGAAAGCGCTTATCAAAAAAATCCGAAGGCCGCCGACGAATTTCTCAGCTATGGCGAATCGCCCCGCAAATCCGAAATCCCGGTGAGCGAGCTAGCCGCTTACACCAGTGTTGCCAGCATGATCCTCAATCTCGACGCTGCCATTAATAAGGAATAACTATGAGTTGCACGAATTATAAGGTAATGTCCCGCCGAAATTTCTTGGGCGCCAGTTCGTCCGCGCTGGGCGTGGCCGCGCTCACCAACTTGCTCGGAAAAGACGCGAACGCCGCGACCCCGCACGGAGGACTTGCCGGTTTCCCAAACTTCGCGCCTACCGCTAAGAGGGTGATTTATCTTTTCCAATCGGGCGGCCCATCGCAAATGGAGTTGTTTGACTACAAGCCGCGGCTGGTGGAGTTTCAAGGTACGGATCTGCCGGAATCCATACGCGGCGGCCAGCGGCTCACCGGCATGTCGGCGACGCAATCTTCGTTCCCGGTGGTGCCGTCAAAGTTTAAATTCGCGCAGTACGGCCAGTCGGGGGCCTGGGTGAGCGAGTTGCTGCCGCATACCGCGAAGATTGCCGACCAACTGACTTTCATCAAGACTGTCAACACCGAAGAAATCAATCACGATCCCGCGGTGACTATGGCTCAAACCGGCTTCCGCCTCGGCGGACGCCCCAGCATGGGAGCTTGGATCTCGTATGGCATCGGCTGCGAGACGGAAGATCTGCCGGCCTTTGTGGTGATGATTTCATCCGCCGGCGGAGGTCAACCTTTATATGACCGATTGTGGGGCAACGGTTTTCTGCCCAGCCGCTATCAAGGTGTAAAATTCCGCTCGGTGGGCGATCCCGTTCTCTATATCTCCGATCCCAAAGGCTTCACCTCCACCGAGCGCCGCACTTATCTCGACTCACTTGAAGGACTCAACAAGCTCGAATATGACGAATTCGGCGATCCCGAAACGAATACCCGCATTGCGCAATATGAAATGGCGTTCCGCATGCAAAGTTCGGTGCCTGAGTTAACCGATCTGTCCAAAGAACCGGCCGCCACGTTTGAACTTTATGGCGAAGACGCCAGGAAATCCGGGACCTTTGCCGGGAATTGCCTGCTGGCCCGCCGTCTGGCCGAACGCGGCGTGCGCTTCATTCAGCTTTATCATCGCGATTGGGATCATCACGGCAACCTCCCGGTGGAACTGCCGAAGCGCTGTAAAGATGTGGACCAGGCGTCAGCGGCGCTCATTACGGATCTCAAGCAGCGCGGCATGTTGGAAGACACGTTGGTGATTTGGGGCGGGGAATTCGGCCGTACGGTCTATTGTCAGGGCCGTTTGACCGCCACCGACTACGGGCGGGATCATCATGGCCGCTGCTTCACCATGTGGATGGCGGGCGGGGGTATCAAGCCCGGCATCACGTTAGGCGCCACGGACGACTACGGCTACAACATCACACAAGATCCCGTTCACATGCACGATTTACAAGGGACGATTCTGCATTGCCTGGGAATCGATCACACGAAACTTACGTTTCAATTTCAGGGTCGGCATTTTCGCCTGACGGACGTAGCGGGGAAAGTAGTGACTCAGGTCCTAAGCTAGGGCTTTCGACTAGAGCCCGGTGCGTCCTTAACGAAAATAAGAAGAGAAGAAATGCCGCAAATGGCCACAACCAGTTTGACATGCGGTTGCTCGATCAGAAACGAACTGGGAACGGTTCGGCTAATAAGGAGGAGCTAGGGGCTGGTGGACTTTGACTGAAGGATGGCGTCGGTGGCGAGCCCCAATCCAGCCAAAGCTCCGGCGGACATCAACGTAAGATAGGCCAGCGTGCGTTTGCGATTGTTGTTATCGACACTAGCACCGGACGGTAAGGTACTGAGGGTTCCGTTTCCGGACTGAAACGCCGAGGCGGTCCCGGCGCCGATCCGGGTCAGTAAAGCTCCATGTTCGTCCAGTATGTTGAGGGAACCAGCTACCGCAGCGATCTCGACCAGCCCTTGGTTAAGCCGCACGATGGCTTGCGAGGAGGGCTTGGCCTGCTGAATCTCATACCGGTCGGCATGAATGGAGTAGCCCGTTAGGTTGTCGACTTTTGTAGCACCTTGATTCAGAGTAAAATGGTCCCTGTAAATGGTACCGGCTGAGTCGACGCCTAGTACCAAGGCTGCCCCGCTCATCAGATACACTTTACTTGAGGCCTTGTCGGTGCGGATGCGTGAACCATCAAAAAGATTGGCGTTCCCTTCAACGATGGAACTGTTAATCATAAAAGTTCCAACTGCCGAAGCCACGCCAATGGCCGGGGACGCAGCTAGAATGAATGAAATGCTAACTGCCGCAACCACGAGGAGCTTGGGGAGTTTTTGTAGCGTCATTATTATCAAGTTCGCTAGTTGGCCCCTACGCCGGGGATACAACCTCTAGAGTATAACGAAATCGATTATGATGATCAAACAGAAGAATCTGCGATGAACTATTACGAGGAACTTGGAATCAAACCGGACGCGGATGAAGAGGAGATCCGCAAGGCGCATCGGCGGCTGGTCAAGCTCATGCATCCCGATCAACATCGGGACCAGGGACTGAAACAGTTGGCGGAAACGCAAATGCGGCGCTTGAATTCCATCGTCGCGACGTTACTCAACCCGGAAGATCGCGAGGAATACGACGAGCAATTGCGCGGCGGCGAAGCTGCCCACGCAGCGGCGAACCAGCGCACTTGGCATGCGATTCCCTGGTGGATCGCCAGCACTCTTGGCACAATCGTGTTAACCGTGGGGGCGATGTGGTTCTGGAAAGACCGGATGGGTAGTTCGATTAGCTATCACCCGCCGGTGGTGATCGAAAACCTGGAGACGACACCCAACAAGGACACTTCGGTTGTACCGGTGCCGATGCAGCCGCACGATGCGCCATCGCCTGAGCAGGCCGTTGTGAAGCCCGTGCCGCCCCCGCTTTCGACCCCATCGCCCCAAGTTTCGGCTTCCCTCCCAACGAAGGAAGTCGCACCACCGGTTAGGAACCCGATTTCGCCCGCGCGGCCCACCGAAACGAAGAAGCCCGCAAAGGTGGAAACCGCGCAAATTCCGCGCGCCATTCCCACCCCACCCAAAATCGACGGCAGGAAGAAACCCGGCGATATTCCTATGGTTTCGCACGTCGATATCCCGAAACTACAGGGGGACCTGGCACCAGCGCCAGGTACTTCGGTATTGCCACCGAACGGCGACAACCTTGATGTGGTTTTCGATAACGGTCGTGTTCCAGGTCCGAACAGCGTGGGCGGTATTTTGAACCACGATCCACTGGAGGGCGAATGGGTTTACGCGCCGACGGAGCCGGAAAAGCCGCGGCCCGGCTTGTATCCACCGGAGTTCATTAAGCTGAAGCTGATTAAGCAGCCCGACGGGATGCACGGCGAATACAACGCGCGTTATAACGTCGATAGCCGCCAGACGATCTCGCCCGAAGTTAGTTTTGTCTTGAAATCGGTGGACAAGAATTCGCGGAAATACACTTGGACTGCGGCAGACGGCCGTCACGGCACGTTTGAAATCCGCTTTCTTGAAAGCGATACTATGCGGCTGGAGTGGCGTACGACGGGTGGGAGAACGGGTCTGGCCCTGAACTCCGGAATGGCGACGCTGGTCCGAAAGAATTAGCGTTTTACTTCAAGCTTGCGTTGTGAATTGTGGCTCCGGCGAAGATTCCGGCTTCGGCAAAATTGCCGACGGCGAAAGCTGCGTGCCAGTCACGATGTTTGCGCAGAATGATCTGCGGCGTCAGAATTGCGGCCGCGATGCCGGCTTTTAGTGCAACGCCTTTGGGTCCGAATACGCCGTCGGACGAAGCCAGTAAGCCATTACTTTCCCGCTTATGCCATGAACTGACAGCATCGGCCGTGGTACCGGCAACCATGGCCACGATGCTGGCTACCCAAACCCGGCGAATCACTTTGTCATGCGAATCTTCGGTTTTGGCGATATCATTCCTGGGCAAAACCGACGAGAAACCGGCACCCGAACCCAAAGAGGACAGCAGCGACGGCGCGCTTGACGGCTTGGGCAGTTCTCCAGGCCTGGCCGGAGTCTGGGCTTGAATTGCCATACACGCGGCTAGCAGGAATAAAGCCCACGCGCCAAACAGCTTGCAAACACTCATTTCACTCTCCTGATCGAAACGCGATCAAAGACTAAATCGGCACCGGAAGCAGAAGACTTTAGCGCGCGAGTTGCGGTCAAGTATTTTCGTTGTGATTTTGGTAACGAAAGTGGGCTGATGAAGTTTTGGTGGGCAGGGGTAGCGACAAAATGGCTAAGGCGAAGTTACAACAGAATCAATGACCTGGCCATTGGAAACTTAAGAACTGCTACTTGGACAAGGCTGGATGGGCTAGCCGCCCCTTGCCCTATCCATCGCTTTTCATCTATTCGGACAGGGTCATCTCCGCGTCGTTTACCCTTCGGGTTCGAATCACCGCCAACAGCAAAAAGGGTGGACTTATTCTCCCCATGCGCGCTCCCGTCGAGGACGAAGAACTCGAACGACTGGTTAATGACAACAAAAAGCCCCGAACGAAAACCTCCGGGGCCTCTTGCACGACTGTCGACTTTGCTTAAGCCGTGCGTCCTACCGCACTGCTCTTCTCTTCACCACTTGTCAATGCCGCCTGGGCCGCCGCTAGCCGGGCAATCGGCACCCGATACGGCGAGCAAGAAACGTAGTCCATCCCAACCCGGTAGCAAAACTCCACCGAACTCGGCTCTCCACCATGCTCCCCGCAAATGCCCACTTCCAACTTAGGCCGCGTCTGGCGGCCAAGCTTCACCGCCATCTCCACCAGTTTGCCCACGCCTTCCTGATCTAACACCGCAAACGGATCAGCCTTGAAAATCTTCAAGTCTTCGTAGTGCTTCGAGAACTTCGTGTAATCGTCACGTGAAAGCCCCATAGTGGTCTGCGTCAGATCGTTCGTTCCAAAACTAAAGAACTCCGCTTCCTTCGCCACCAAATCCGCTGTTAGCGCCGCGCGCGGAATCTCAATCATCGTTCCCACCATGTAATGGAGTTTTTTCATCCCCGCGGCCTTCAACACTTCCTCGGCCACGCGCACCACAATGGCTTTCTGATTCTCCAATTCCTTCACGCTGCCAATCAGGGGAATCATCACTTCCGGAATTACCTTCACGCCCTTCTTGGCCACCTGTACGGCAGCTTCGAAAATCGCGCGCGCCTGCATTTCCGTGATCTCCGGATAGGTGATCCCTAAACGGCAGCCGCGATGCCCCAGCATCGGATTGAATTCATGCAACTCTTCCACGCGATGCAGCAATTCCGGCAAATACGTCTTCAGCTGGCTCACTTCAACGCCATACGCGGCCGCCCATTCTTTCTTTTCCTTGATGCCCGCGTGCGGCAGCTTGGCGATATCCACCATTAGGTTCTCGCGCTTTGGCAGGAATTCGTGCAGCGGCGGGTCGAGTGTGCGGATCACCACCGGATACCCGTCCATCGATTTAAACAATCCAGCGAAATCCTTGCGCTGCATCGGCAACAATTTCTGCAATGCCTTCTTGCGAGTCTTCTCGTCGCGTGCCAGAATCATCGCCTGCACGTGCGGCAAACGATCTTCGGCAAAGAACATGTGCTCAGTTCTGCACAGGCCGATGCCCTCCGCGCCGAATGCCCGCGCCGCTTTCGCATCGCGCGGCACATCGGCATTGGCGCGCACACCGAACTTCCCGCGGAATTCATCCGCCCATTTCATGAACGTCGCGAAGTAGTGTGACTTCGGGTCCGGTTCGCTCGTTTGGCATTGCCCCAAATACACTTCGCCCAACGTGCCATCGAGCGAGATCCACTCGCCTTCTTTCACGATCAGCTTTTTGCCTTGAAAGAGGACGGTGGCTATCTTCTTGCTTTCGTCCACCGACACTGAAGAAGCACCCACCACGCAAGGCCGACCCATTCCGCGCGCCACCACCGCCGCGTGGCTGGTCAACCCACCCACCGCGGTCAAGATGCCTTTCGAAACGTCCATGCCGTGAATGTCGTCGGGGGTGGTTTCCTTGCGCACCAGAATCACCGGACCCGTCTTCGCCATTTCCACCGCGTCCTCCGACGAAAACGCCGCGCGTCCTACCGCTGCGCCCGGCGATGCCGGCAGGCCAACTGCAATTTCCTGCAATCCTTTGCGCATGGCCGGATCAAGTACCGGATGCAGCAACTGATCCAGTTGATTCGGCGCAACCCGCATCACCGCTTCCTTCTTGTCAATCAGGCGCTCGCCCACCATGTCCACCGCGATGCGCACCGCCGCCGGACCCGTACGCTTGCCGTTGCGGGTCTGTAGCATGTACAGTTTGCCTTCTTCAATGGTGAACTCGAAATCCTGCACATCCTTGTAATGCTTTTCGAGGCTCGAAGTAATGGCGCGCAATTGCTTGTAGGCGGCCGGCATCACTTTTTCAAGATCGGCAATCGGCTGTGGTGTGCGAATGCCCGCCACCACGTCTTCGCCTTGTGCATTTACCAGAAACTCACCGTAGAAGACTTTCTCGCCCGTTGAAGGGTTGCGTGTGAAACCCACGCCGGTGGCTGAGTTGTCTCCCATGTTGCCGAACACCATCGCCTGCACGCTGGCGCCGGTGCCGATGGAATCCGGAATCTTTTCCATGCGCCGGTAGTAGATCGCTTTCGGCGTATTCCAGGAATTGAATACCGCATCGCGCGAAAGCATGAGCTGCTGCACTGGATCTTGCGGAAAATCTTTGCCGGTTTCCTTCTTCACCAGCGTTTTGTATTCCGCGATGATCGCCTGCAAATCTTCAGCGCTCAGATCAGTATCGAGCTTGGCCTTGATCTTGTGCTTGCGCGCGTCGAAAATATGGTCGAACTTCGCCATGTCCACATGCAGCGCCACTTCGCCGAACATCTGGATGAAGCGCCGGTAGCAATCGTAGGCAAAGCGCGGATTGCCGGTCTTCTTCACGAGCCCTTCCGTCGTCGCATCGTTCAAGCCCAGGTTGAGAATTGTGTTCATCATACCCGGCATCGAGAATTTCGCGCCCGAACGAACGCTCACCAGCAGGGGATCATCTACCCCGCCCAGCTTCTTACCCATCTGCTTCTCGAGCTTGGCAACAGCTTCATGAATCTGGTCGTCTACTTCCTGCGGCACTTTGTTGCCGTTTTCGAAAAAGAGGTTGCAGACCTCAGTCGAGATGGTGAATCCCGGGGGAACAGGCACGCCGGCCTTGCTCATTTCGGCTAAGCCCGCGCCCTTGCCACCCAGCACATCCTTCATCTTGCCGTCGCCGTCGGCCGTGCCTCCGCCAAACGAGTAAACGTATTTCGTCATTTCAGTCTTTTGTCTCCTGATGGCGGACTTCCGCCACGTTAAAAAATGTCAGGCGCTTGCGCCCTGCGTTACGATTTCGGAAAAGTCGGCAATCGTCGAAAACTCGCCTAACAGGCTGTTCAGTAAAGCCAAACGGTTTTCACGGATCGCCGGATCTGGATCGTTCACTAGAATTTTATCGAAGAACAGATCCACGTGCGGCCGGAGCGAGGCGATTTGGGTCAACTTCTCCTTATAAATCGCGGTCGCCTTCGTGGCCGCTCGCACCCTTTCAAAGGCATGGTAGAGCTCTCGTTCGGGGCCAGCCGTCAGCAACTCGGGCTCCGGCGGTTTAGTGCTATTCCCTTGCGCTTGCTTCACTATGTTCTTAATGCGTTTGAAGCTGGCCGCCAGTGGTTCGAAATTGTCAGTAGGCCGCACAGCGTGCATCGCCTCTGCCCGCTCCGCCAAATCCCATAAGGTAGTGAATCCCGCCGCCATCACGGCATTCACTTCGTCATAGGCATAGCCACTCACATCTTTCAAATAGAATTCGATGCGCTCCTGCATAAACGGCAGCAGCGCCGGCACGTCGCCCACATACTTCTTCAAGTCTAACGGCAGCCTCGCCTCAAAGAGAATCTTGACAATGCCCTGCGCCGCACGCCTTAAAGCAAATGGGTCCTTCGAGCCGGTGGGAATCAATCCAACCCGGAAACATTCCCGCAGCGTATCTAACTTATCGGCTAGCGAAACCACTTGGCCTTCGAGCGTACGCGGAATCGCCGCCTCCATGCTCACCGGTTGATAATGATCGTAAATCGCCGTTGCTACCGCCTCGCCTTCCCCTTGCGCCTTGGCATACAACCCGCCCACCACGCCCTGCAATTCGGTGAACTCTTTCACCATGTCGGTAGTGAGATCTGTCTTGGCCAGCAAAGCCGCCAAATCGACGGTATTCTGATCTGCTCCCAAGGCTTTAGCAATTTCATTCGCCAACATGCGAACGCGTTCCGTCTTGTCCTTATAGCTGCCTAGCTTCGCCTGGAACGTAACCTTCGCCAAATCGTCAACCCGTGCCGACAACTTCTTTTGTTGGTCCACCTGCCAGAAAAACCGCGCATCGTTGAATCGTGCACGCAGCACTCGTTCGTTACCTTGCCGTATCAACCCATCCGGATCGCCATCCGTATTCGTCACCGCCACAAACTCCGGCAGCAGCGATCCATCCTCCTTGATCACCGAAAAGTATCTCTGGTGATGCCGCATGACGGTCGCAAGAATTTCCTTCGGCAATTCCAAATAAGACTTGTCGAAACTCCCGCGAATTGGGGTAGGGAACTCGGTCAGATAAACGAGTGTCTTCAGCAGCTCATCATCTTTCTGTACGCCCTTGCCAAGCGCTTTCTCAATCCTGGCTTTACGCTCCTCCGCCGAAACAATCACATAATTCGCGCGCAGTATCTCCACATAATTGGCGATCCCAACCAGCAACGGCGTCTTCGCTCCCAGCACCCGATGTCCGCGCGTGGTGTTGCCCGATTTCACGCCCGCGATATCAAACGGCACCAGTTGATCGTCCAGCAGCGCCACAATCCAGCGAATCGGCCGTATGAATTTCACGCCGCCCTTGCCGGTCCAGTACATCGTTTTCGGGAAATGAATGCCTGCGATAATCTCCGACAGTTTTTCGCTCAACACCTGCACCGCCGCTTGGCCTTTTACCAACTGATGGCAGACGTAGCGCTCGCCCTTCCCATCCTGCGTCTTGGCGAGTTTGTCAACCGCGGTGCCTTGTTTCTTAGCGAATCCTTCAGCCGCTTTCTCGCCGGCGGATAAGTACGGCCCTTGCACCACTGCTTCCACATCCGCCGCTTGCGGCAACAAATCCTTCACCTGCAAAACCAGTCGCCGCGGCGTTGCATCCGTGGTAATCGCCGATCCGCCAAAAGCTCCAAACGCCGCTGCAAATCTCGCCTTCAAATCCTCCAGCGCCGGCTCAATCATCCAATCGGGAATTTCTTCAACGCCAATCTCCAGCAGAAAGTTGGCCATCTAAGCCACCACCTTCTCTACCTCAACGGGCGCTTGCTGCTTTGCCCAAGCTTCGGCTACGCCAACCGCTAACTTCCGCACCCGTCCAATAATTCCTACGCGCTCCGTGACGCTGATTGCACCGCGCGAATCGAGCAAATTAAACAGATTCGAACACTTCAGCGCCTGATCATAAGCCGGCAGCACCGGAAACCGTTCCACTCCATCTTTCTTTGCGCGAAACAAATCAATCAGCCGCTGGCATTCCTTCTCATGCAGTTCAAACTCCTGCCATAACATCGCGACATCGGCCATCTCAAAGTTGTAAACGGAAAACTGCTGTTCATCGGCCAGCCGCACATCCGAATACTTGAATCCCGGCGCCCACTCGATGTCATAAACGCTGTTGACATTCTGCAGGAACGCCACGATGCGTTCCAGCCCATAAGTGATCTCAGCTGGCACTAACTCCAAATCAATCCCGCCGCATTGCTGAAAGTAAGTGAACTGAGTAATCTCCAGCCCATCCAGCATCACCTGCCAGCCAATGCCCCAGGCACCCAGCGTCGGCGCTTCCCAATTATCCTCTTCAAACTTGATATCGTGTTTGCGCAGGTCAATCCCAATCGCTTCCAGACTGCCTAAATACTGCTCCAGGACATCATCCGGGGTCGGCTTCAGAATCACTTGCAACTGCTGATGCTTATACAACCGATTGGGATTTTCTCCATATCGTCCATCAGCGGGACGCCTGCTCGGCTGCACATACGCCACTTTGTACGGTTTTGGACCCAGCACGCGCAGAAATGTTTCGGGGGCCATGGTACCGGCGCCCACTTCCAAATCATGCGGTTCTTGAATAATGACACCCCGCTCGGCCCAATAGTGCTTGAGTTTAAAGACTGTGTCTTGGAAGGAATCCATGTTGGAAAATCTTGTTGATTCTAAACGGCTTAGATCGTGCTTGCAGCAAGCGCACGTCCCGCCCCCAGCATCAACCGCCAAAACCTAGAAGTTCCATGGTATCATTTTCACAGGGATCAGCAGTTCGCGCTGCCAATCCCTGCGGCTCAAATTAGAGTTTCATTTTAAACTCAAATTTGATTCGTAGTCGTCTCAGAAAAACCGAGATGGCCACTACTACCTTAAGCAGGTGCATCATTTTGATGACCTCCTTTCTGCTTCGAGCCGACCCGCCTTCTCACAGGCGGGTTTGCTGTTTTAGGTGAAGCTCGGACAGGCTTCCAGCGAACGCGAACAACTCAAGCAGTACTTGTAGAGTGGCCTGCCAGCGCCGTTTATTGCCGGTTTTCAGAACAATCTGAAGCAATTCGTCTCACAGTGCTTCAAGCAGCGCGGGCGTGTGAAAACGCCGTTCCACATGTTCTTCCATGCGTTGGATTAGGAACCTCCGCAAATCCAGAGCCGTATCCTTATTCCAAGCCAGCTCCGGCAAATCGCTGATGTGGCTGCGCAGCATGCCGCAAGCCATATCGCGCGATGCTGCTCCCAAAGCCCGGTCCGGATAAGTCGCCAAATCGGGGAGAAATCCCGAAAGCCTGGTTGCCCACAATGAAAAATAAGTAATCGCGCTCCAAATCGCTCCCGGCGCGCCTGAATGCATATGATCCAGAATCGTCGCCATCAAGCGGAAGAACCGTTCATTCGGCTCATTCGGCGGGAGCAACTGCTCGCTCACTTCCGCCACATAATCCAATGCCAGCGATGCATCAAAGCTTCCTAACAAGCCAAACTGCGATTGCAGCAAATCGCACGAATTCAAACTCACCAGTTCGCGCGTTTCTTTCTGCGAGTAGGACAAATTGACGAGCGATAACCGTTCCAAACCCGACCCGAAATTGCTCTTCGGCTTTCTCGCCCGATAGGCGACCCCGCGCAGCTTCCCATGATCCCGCGTAAAGAAACTCACAATCAGGTCCGCTTCGCGAAACGGGTATGTGCGTAGAACGTAGGTCTCACTCACCCGTGCCGGCATCGCTTAAAGGCAAGCGTAACAAACCCGCCGAACCCCTGCCTCCTCCATGGAACAATAATGGCTTGCCGAGAAAAGTCCTCACCATCCTGCTGTGGTTCTTCGCTTCCGCCATTGTTGCCTTGGCCGTTGACGATCCCCAACCTCCGAGACTGCTTCTGACGGCACAACGTCTCCGCCGCCTCAAACGCGATCGCGAACGCAAAACTTCGCGTTGGCTGAATTTCGAAAATCGCGTTAACACCGTCCCTGATTCGCCCGAGCGCGGTTTCGAACTCGCTCTCTATTACGCCATCACCGGCGACGAAGCCAAAGGCCGCGAAGCGATTCAATGGGTGCTGGCCCACAACTCCTCCCGGCAAACTGCCCTCGTGTGGGATTGGTGCGCTTCCTTGCTTCCTACCGCAAATAAAACTCGTTCGCCCAGTTGTGTTACCGACGGCGTCTTCACATTTCCCGCCGTCCGCGATTGCGTCTTTCAGCAAATCGCCTTCGGCAAAGACGTTAACTCCCAACCGAAGGACATTATGACTTCGGTCCCCATCGACAGACTGTTCAACGGCGCTGATCTCTACGCCATGTGCGAACTGATCTACGCCGTCCGCACGGTCACCCACCGTGATCTCCGTGACGCCGATCCCCATTTCTACTCGACTCTCCCCGAGCTTCTTCTTCTCTCTGCCAAACCCAGCGAGCTCAACTCCCCCCCTTGGATGCTCCACGTCGCCGCCCTTGCTCTTGTTGCCCTCGACCCCAATCTCCCCGCCTCCCAGTTCCTCCAAAGCTGGGCCCTCGAAGACAACCAAACCCTCCGCGACGGTCCTGGCGTTGCGTATGAACTCCTTTGGGCCGATCCCTATCTCCCCGGCGTCGGCTACCAAAATATGGACACCTGGGTCTACGACGAGAACGGCCGCCTCTTCGCCCGCTCCGGCTGGGAAACCAATAGCTGCTGGATCGAAATTTCGCCCCGCGGCATTCAGCAGGAAAACTGCCCGCCTAATTGGCAATCCGAGACCATTGCCTTCGGCCATCTCACCCTCATCCCGATGAACCAGCGGTGCGTCGAGATTCCCCACGTCGGCAACAACGAGTCCATCTTAGTGTGGCGACTCAAGCCCGGCCAGAAACTGATTCACGGCAAAGGCAAAGAGCAGCAGGTGAGCGTAGCCGATTCCGCCGGCATCTGGCGTCCTGGCGCCGCCGTCGAGGGCAAAGCCTGTCTTTCGCCTCACTGATAAACTAGGTAGTTTCGGGCTCGCACAACCAACTGGCGCGCCCGCAAGGGAGTTAATTCGTATTCATGATTGCAGCAACGCAACTGCGCCCCGGCATGGTGGTGAAGTTCAACAACGAACTTCACACGGTTTTCAGCATGGTCCACCGGACGCCTGGAAACCTGCGCGGCTTTGTCCAGGCGAAAATGCGCAATATCCGTTCCGGTTCCATGATTGAGCACCGCTTCTCGTCAGAAGATAAAGTGGAACGCATCTCGCTCGACGAACAGGAAATGGAGTACATGTATGACGATGGCGATTCGTTCTACTTCATGAATACCGAAAACTTTGAGCAGATGCACCTCACCAAAGACATGCTCGGCGACGGCGTTTACTACCTCATCCCCCAGCTCAAGGTGAACGTCGAATTTTATGAAGGCAAGGCCATCAGCGTCGAACTGCCTCCCAGCGTTGAAATGACGGTGGTCGAAACCGAACCTAGCCTCAAGGGCGCCACCGTCTCCAACGTCACCAAACCCGCTACCATGGATACGGGTCTCGTAGTTCAGGTCCCGCCCTTCATCGGCACTGGCGAGCGCATTCGCGTCAGCACTACCGACGGCAGCTATCTGGAACGAGCGTAGAAGTTCCGTTAGGAGCTACTTCAAAATTGGTCGACATTCACAGCCACATCCTGCCAGGCATTGACGACGGCTCCGAAAGCCTGGAGGAAAGCATTGCGATGTTGAACCTTGCCTCCGCCTCCGGCACCACAGACATCGTCGCTACGCCCCACGCCAACTCCGCCTATGTTTTCGACGAGCAGAATGTCGATCGCCTCATCGCCCAGCTATCCGCCCAAGTAGGCGACTCCATCAGAATCCATCGCGGCTGCGATTTCCACCTCAACTTCGATAATCTCGCCAATGCTCTGAAAAGCCCTTCCAAATACACCGTCAATGGCGGCCGTTACCTCATGGTTGAATTGCCGGACATGGCTTCTCTGCCGGTCATGCGCACCGTTCTCGACCGCCTGCTCGCCGTTCGCATCGTTCCCATCATTACTCACCCCGAGCGCAACAACCCACTCTGTGCCAACCTGCCCGAACTCGAAACCTGGGTGCGCGATGGTTGCCTGCTCCAGATAACCGCGCTCTCATTCACTGGCCGCTTCGGCCAAACCGCTCAGCGCGTGAGCGAAACGCTGATGAATTCCCAGATGGCGCATTTTATCGCAAGCGACGCCCACGATTGCATCGACAGATCGCCCAACATGTATCCTGCCTATCAGATCGTTTCCGCTAAGTGGGGCGTGGAACGCGCCGATGCCCTCTTCACTATCCATCCCACCGCTGTCATAATGGACGAACCAATCTTCGCGCCGGCCCCCAAATCACCCCAGAAAAAATCGATCTTCGCGTTCTGGAAATGAGAGAGCCGACGAGGGAGCAATGACCGGTCCCATCGTAACCCTGATCGCCCTCGCTCTTGCCCTCGCTTGGGCGCTCTTCCTGCGCGCCGGCGTTTACCCCTCCGATTGGAGTTCCACCGTTCTATTTACCGGCGCCGCCGCTCTCAGCTATTTCATGCTCGTCCGCAAACGCCACCGGGCGCCCGAGCTTGCACTTTGGGTCCGTTGCGCCATCTGGGCGTTGCCTTGCTACTGCGCTTTTCAACTGCTGCCACTGCCGCTGGGTCTGGTGCGTACACTCTCTCCTGCCCGTGCCGCCCTCGCCGGCGCGCTCGCGCCCGTCATGCCAGCCCTAAACAAGGCGCCCATTAGCCTCTACCCTCCGATGGCTGTCGTCTGGCTTTTCAGCCTGCTTTGCTACATCGCCACTTTCTTCCTGGTCCGCGAACTGGGTTGGCGTTTCGCCGAGCGCCCTTGGGCCGTGCTGGTTCCGCTCATTATCGTTGCCAGCCTGGAAGCGATCGTCGGCCTCGCTCAAGTGTCAGCCGGTTGGCCCAACGCCGAGGCTAGCGGTACCTATACCAACCGCGATCACTTCAGCGGCTTGCTCGAAATGGCTTTGCCCCTAGCCGCCATCTATGGCTGGTCTATTTTGCAGCGCCGCCGCCATCACTTCGAAAGATCCATTGGGCCCGTCTTTCAGATCTGTCTTGTCTGGTCCGCCGCCGTGTTCATTCTGGTCGCCATTCTCTACTCGTTATCGCGCATGGGCTTCTTCGTGGCCATCGTTACCCTCTGTTTGGTTGCTGCCTTGAGCGTCGGCCCGCGCCTTCCTTCCGAGAATTTGCGCCTGCTCGCAGTCACCCTCGCTGCTCTTGGCTTGTTGGCGCTCTTCATCTTTCTGCCGCCCGATCAATTGCTCGCCCGCATGGCCGACCTGTCCGCCTCCGGCAAGCTTTCAACCGATACCCGTATCTATCTCTGGAAAGAAACGCTCTCGGTGATTAACGAATTTCGTTGGTTTGGTTGCGGCTTGGGTGGCTTCGAACCCGCTTTCCTCAAATACCAGGGCACCGCCAACGGCTTCCGCGTCGAAATGGCTCACAACGATTACTTGCAGTATCTCGCCGAACTGGGCATCATCGGCTTCGCCATTCTCTGGACCGCCATCGTCGGCGTTCTCATCCCGGTCTTTCGGGGCATGCTGCGCCTCGATAACGAAAATCGCCGCCTGCTGCTTGTCGCCTGTTTTGGCAGCGTGGTCGCCATCGCCCTTCACAGCATCGTCGATTTCAACCTGTACATCCCCGCCAACGCTATGACTCTGGCTTGGATCGCCGGCGTCGCATCCATTAATGGATTGGAATGAGATTCACCGAATCAACCCACGCTTGCCCCGCGATCTTGCTTTGCACGCCATAAGATCTGCCCCGCATCACTTCCACCTGGACGACTTTTGTCTGTGTGCCGACTGTGAATACCCGCTCCACTTGGCTCCAATCAGCCGTCCCCAGTCGCGCGTCGGTGCGCAAATCCAACCGGTTCGGCGCTTGCGGATCGTACACTCGTAACGAAATTCCTTGATCGCTCGAAATCCCATCCAGCTTCAGAAACGCGCGCAAACGCCATTGCCCCGGCTTGATCGCCACTTCCTGGTAAACGCCGTGATAATCCACATCGCTGCTCCCGTCGAACTTGATTTTCACCGACCATATCCCGTCGTGCGATCCCTCCGTCACGCGCGCCGCTTCTACTTCCGGCGTCGTTTCAATGTGCCAATCGAAGGGCCCCGGCTTCGGCTCCATTTCAAAGCTGCCGTTATAGACCCAATTCAAAAACTGAAAGTTGGGAGACTTGCCCGCATACGCGCGCCGCCACTCCCTGGTCGCTGTTTCGGCCTCGTTGTTGCGCAGCAGAAACCCAACATAGCTGCCGCAAGAGGCCTCATTCGTGAGCGAGCGCTTGAGCATCCACGCCCATGTTGCCTTGGCTTCCGGCACTTTATTGTCGTCCATCCAGAATTGCAGGAACGGCTCGGCAGCGGTCGTAAGCGGCGGCATTCCTTTGTCCAGCAACTCGTCAATCGGCGCGCCCAGCCGGCTGTAGGTCAGGAACGCCGCGTCATAATAACCGGTCAATTCCGGATCTTTCAGCACCGCCGCCAGATCGCGCAGCACCTCGTCGCGGTCGCCTGTCTGAAACGCATAATTCGCCGCTCGAAATAAAATCGCCGCACTCTGCGGCCCCGCCGTCACCGCCCGTTGAAAGCAATATTTCGCCAGCGCCGGCTGTTGCGCATCTCGCTCCACTTCCGCCAGATCCGCCCAGGCAAACGCCGATCCTTGATTCTCTATCAGCGCCCGCTGCATCTCCGGCAGCAAATGCTCAGATTCGCCGTTCGCACTCTGCTGCAGCAGCGTGAACATTCGCGTCTCCCAGAATTCTTCCGGACACAGCCACGCCTCGCAATATTTTTTCCGGGCTGGGCTGTCGTAACTCATGTTTCCCAGCCAAGCCTCCAGTGTGCCGTAACCAACCAGGAGCAGGCCCAACAGACTGCCTAATAGCTTCGTAGCGATCTCCTTCCTGCCGTCATCGTACCCTTAGGCATTCAGAACTACCGCCCCGCCCACCCTCAACCACTCACCACCAACCACTCCTTCACCGCCTCCAAATCTTGCTCAAACTCCAAATCCGGGCACTCTTTATACGATCCATGCGCCTTCAAAAATTCATCCGCTTCCTTTCCGCTCGCAAACCCCAACACCCGACGCACTCGATGCCGCGTCAATCGCCCAGCCCGCACCTCTTCCAGCACAAACGCCTCCATTGCTCGTCGTGCCAGTTCACTTTGTGAGCCAAGTGTCCGCGCGATCTCGTCCACAATTTCTAAGCTCAGCGTCATCCGTTCAGGCTAACAGCCTCGCTCCGTTTCCTCAATCATCCCTACGTGATACATCGGGTCATCTCCTAAACCTGCCATGTTAGTTTGGTCGCATGGCGGAACACGAAGTAGAAGAGCATGTCCATCACGCGCACGAACCCTTCGACAAGATCGTCGCCGGCACCATGGCAGCCATTGCCGCGTTGCTGGCCATTGTCTCCGTTCTGGGACAACACTTCAACACCGAAAAACTCCTGCGTCAGCAGCAAAGCTCCGATCAATGGGCCTTCTATCAAGCGAAGGACATTCGCCGCTACGTCGCCGGCGCCACCGTCGACATGCTCAAACAGTCCAAAGCCGAACCTCAATCCATTGAAAAATATGCTAAAGACGCCGACCGCTACGAGAAAGACAAGGCCTCGATCAAAGAACAGGCCGAGAGCTTCGCCAAGCAAAGCGAGTCGGCCGGCGAACGCGCCGAAAGCTTCCACATGGGCGAAGTCTTTCTCGAAATCGGTATAGTCCTTTCGTCTCTGGCGATTCTAACCAAGCGAAAGGCATTTTTCTTCGGCGGCGGCGTCGCCTCCCTGATCGGCCTGATTCTTGCCGTACGGGCCTACGCTATGCATTAGCGTCCGCTACCATGCCGGCCTGCTTCCGCTAACTCCTCAAGACTCTTCTCCGGCATCGAAACCGCCACATGCACCGCCGAGCCTGAGTTCTCTAGCGTCATCCCGTCCAGCGCGCTCGCCAGGATACCTGCTTTCGGGTCGTTCTGCCGCTGCATCTGTACCATGCTCGCCATGAAGCGAATGACATCCGACAGCGATGTCGCATCTTGCGGCGACCTGGTCACTGCATCGAACGTTGTTGCGATCGTCGCGCCTAGCTTCACTCCACCGCTCGAGGCGATCACTCCCTGGAGCGCCCTCGACTGCGCACCCGCCTCGTTTCCCATGTGGCCCGCTAGAAAACTTCCGCCCACCAGCGAAACGTACCAAGCGTCATTGCTATTGCCGAGGCCATTGATCGTCTTTGCCAGATCCGGATCAAGCACTGTTGGCGCAGCCAGATTATCGATAATTCCCTTCAGCGTCGCCAGATCCGCCATCGCCGCCACGCCAACTTCCGGGAAGCCTATAGCCGTCTGCTCGCCATTTTTCTTCGGCTGCACGATAAGGTCCACGTTTTGATATTTCACAATCGTCGCGCCTTTATTTGCTGCCAACGCCTCGATTCGGGCGGTATCAAAATTACCGCGCGCCAAAATGGCAAACGAAGAATGCTTGCCAGCCGTCCCGGGACCGTCCGAGGCAAAGATAATACTCTGCAAATCGCGCCGCGGATCGAATCCCGTTTGCTCGATCATCTCCTGAAAGTTGGCATCTTCGTTCTGCGCCTTGCTCAGCAGATATTGCCCAAAGTCGGAATCACGCGCACGCGTGACGTCCACGCTACCGATAATCTTCGCCCCCGCCGGAACCAGTGAAAGCAAACCGCTATCCACGCTGGCTGCGGCCGAGAACGCTCCCCAACACAGCAAAATCGGAAAGAAAACAATTGGGCGCATCACAACTCCTGCAAAGTAGAACGCCGCCACGCCCCGAAAGTTCCTAAAAACACTTTGCTTAGTACCCCGCACCCGATACAATCGGCTAGTCCTAGTACTTTTCCACAGCTTAAGGCCCATTTGGGTGACGACAGACAGGCATTGATTCAGCTAATCTCAGGCAAGTCGTTTATACCAGTGCATTTCAGGAGAGTAAAATGCGGAGATTTCGTTCGCTCCTTTTGATACTGAGCTTCGCGGTAGCCCACAGAGTCGGGGCCACCGCGCCGACACCCCCCGCCCAGGCGGCCGGCTATACGCTTGTGTTCTATGACAATTTCTCGAATCTCAACCTCGCGCCGGATGCCGTCTCCAATGCCTATCCCTGGTACCGGGGCATCTGGTACGAGCCGCTGCCCAGCCCGTTTAGCGTTTCCGACAATGCTTCGGTACTTCAGCTAACTTGGACCAATGGCCAGGCGACTTGGGACACCACCATCAGTTCTTGCTCCCAAAGCGGGATGCACTGCCGGGCGTTTAAATACGGCTATTTCGAAGCCAGCTTGAAATGGGATCCCTACGTCGGCGCTTGGCCGGCATTTTGGATGATTCCGGTTCAGAACATCTGGCGCGCGCCCGAATCGGGCGAATTGGATATCATGGAGGGCCATTACGATGCGAAGCTTGGCCCACAATATTACGGCACGATTCACGATTGGCAGAACATCAACGGCGTCGCAACCGACGTCGCCAATAACGGCGGCCAGAATTTGTCCGCCGTTCCCAAAGGAACAGATTTTTCGCAGTGGCATACGTATGGCTTGCTTTGGGTGCCGGGCAAGGTTACCTGGTACTTCGATAATGTGCCGATGCATAGTTACCCAACCATGCCGATCTTCGATACTTCGCAGTTTTATTATTTGATGCTTGGCGCCCAAGAGGGAGTGAACTGGCAAGGTGGCAACACGACCGGGATGACCACGAACACACTCAACTTGTACGTGCAGTGGGTCAAGGCGTGGCAGGAATAGCGCCTGCGTCTAGCGGGCGCGCTTATTCCGGCGCGCCCGTCTCCCGGCCCAATTCAAAACTATCGTAATCGTTCCTAGCGTCACGCACGCAGGTATCGCCAACAGCGCCGAAATTCGCTGCCTTCCCGTATACATCTCGCTACACCCATATGTCAGCGCGATGATTCCCGCAATCCCTGCTACGGCGAACGTTTCAAGCGCAGCGTCCAGAGCAAATAAGATTACCGCCACCGCTACGAAGCCCAAAGCCACGGGCTGAGGCGTCAATCGCCACATGAAATATCCGCCCGTTACCGCCGCGCCAAGTCCGGCGATGCCCGGCAAAACTTTTCCCGGCCGCAGACACTCGCAATAGACACCCAGCACTCCCAAGACAAGCAGGCAAAATGCGCTGTCGGGGCCGATCTTACATCCCTCTCAATGGGCAGCGGCCATCTCTATGCGCAACGGCAGCGCAAACCAGAAAGTCGCGCCGCTCGTCCCGGCGTTATTAAACATGCCAATCTGGCCGCCCATCAATTCCACCAACTGACGGCTGATCGTCAATCCTAGACCGGTCCCGCCAAAACGCCGCCGGGTTGAGCCGTCCGCTTGGAAGAAGGCGTCGAAAATCCGCTTGCGCAGCGCTTCGTCCACGCCGATTCCCGAATCTACTACTTCGCAGCGAATCCGCGAGCCATCGGTGCTGGTGGTCAGCAGCACTCGTACTCCGCCGGTAGACGTGAATTTCACCGCATTTGCGATCAGATTCGTCAGAATCTGCCGAAACCTTACGCTATCGCCCTGAATCGTGGCAGGCACCCGCGGATCGATCTCATAGGTAAGCTTCAACCCTTTCGTGCTGGCCCGTAAGCTCAACATTTTTACCACGGAACGCAAGCTCTCGGCCGGATCGTACGGCCGGGATTCCATGGCCACCCGGCCGGCCCCAATCTGCGATAGATCCAGCAGATCGTTGATGATGGTCAGCAAATCGTTGGCGCATTGGCTGATGGCATCGGCATACTCACGCTGGTCGGCGGCGAGTTCCGTGGTTTTCATCAGGTTGATCATCCCCATGATGCCGTTCAGCGGCGTGCGCAGCTCGTGCGAAGTATTGGCCAGAAACTGCTCTTTAAGCTGGGTGGCCTCGCGCGCCATTTGCAGCGCTTTGCTCAATTCCTCGTTCTTGATTTGCAGCTCGCGGGCCGAATCGCGGAGCTTTTGTTCCGCCGTCTTGCGCTCGGTGACATCGCGCCCAATGCCCTGAATGGCCACCGCGTGCCCTTTGCGGTAGATCACCCGGGTATTTACTTCCAGGAAGCGCACACCGCCCGCTTTCGGCAGCACGCGCAATTCAAAGTGCTGGGTAGGACTGCCGCCCAAGTGAGCGCGGATACTATCCTGGTTCAGCTGCCACGAATCAGGCGCAATCAGCTCTTCGATGCTTTTGCCTAAGACCTCCGCCCTGGCATAACCTGTTAGGCTTTCCGCCGCCCGGTTAATCGCCATGAGCCTCCCCTTCAGGTCGTGCAGGAAAATGACATCGTTGGCGTTTTCAAATAGCTCGCGGAAGCGTTCTTCGCTGGCCCGCACCGCCTCTTCTGCCGTGCGCCGCGTGGTCTCGTCCTGAATCTGCATGATGCGCGCTTCCCGGCCTTCCACGGCAAAGCTCGAGAACACCATGCTTACTACCAATTCCCGGCCGGCAGCGCCCCGATGCACAAACGGCCCCAGCGAATTGTAAGGTTTGCGCAACTCGGCTTCGAGCGTGAGCCGGTAGCGGTCGCCCGCCACATCCGCAAACAGATCGAGCAGGCTCATTTCGCACATCTGCTTGCGCGTATAACCGTACAACTCCACCGCGTTCTTGTTTGCCTCCAGGATGCGAAAATCATCCTGCGCAAAAATGACCGCCGGGTTGGGGTTGCCGTAAAAAACCCCCTCATACGCTCGCACCAATGAGCGCAATTCTTCAATCGTAGCTTCCAACTTGGCTACGTCATCTTCGGAGGCTACAACCGACCCGGTTTGGGCTTCGGTTTTGCCATTGTCGCTATTCGATGCTTCTGCCACTCGTCTCATTTGCGTCGTGTTTTTTGGCAGATAAAACTGGTTATTCATCACTCTAGCAGTCATTCCTTGCAACGGGAATAGAACTAAGGTTTAGATTCAGCGAATTGATCTTGAAACCCATTAGTAACAATCTCCCGGTCCAAACATTTTCATTTATTTCTGTTTTTCACAGGTTATTCATAGTTAAAAAATCTGCCAGCAACACAGTTCAGTGACAGTGGAATCAAAGGCGAAATAAAATGACTGTTACAAGCAAAACGACGTTCCAGCTCTTCTGGCGATCGCCCACCGTCCCAGCCTGTTTTCGCACGGGGGTCTCACTGCACAGCCACACCATGTATTCGGAAGAAAGCCTATCCATGGTGCCCCGTTATACCGCCAAGTTGCCGTACTTAGGTCAGGCAATCCGCCGCCAGGAATTGGAATATCACCGCCGCAATAACAAACAATTCAGCTTCGGCGACGCCTTTTGGACGCCGCCTTTAGCGCCGCGCCAAGCGTATCGTGTAGAAGAAAAACAAATTCAACGAAAATTCAAGCTCCCGGCGCTCATTTCCTTGACCGACCACGACGACATTCGCGGCGGAGCGAATCTTCACGTGATCGATCGGTTCAAAAACGTTCCTATCTCCACCGAATGGACCATCCCGTTCGATGAAACTTTCTTCCACCTGGGCGTACACAACATGCCGGCGAGCGAGGCGGCCGGGATCATGACCCAACTGGAAACTTTTACGGCTCAGCCCGACCCCGCCCTGCTTGAGGGGCTGTTGGAGATGCTCCATGCCTACCCTGACGTATTACTCGTCCTGAATCATCCGCTGTGGGACGAAAAGGGCATAGGCATTGATCGTCACGTGGCCGTCCTGCGCCATTTGCTGGCCGGCTTCGGCCAATTCTTCCACGCGCTAGAGCTCAACGGCCTGCGTTCGTCGCACGAAAATACGGACGTCATCGCACTGGGCAAAGAACGCGATATTCCCGTGGTATCAGGAGGCGACCGCCATGGCCGCGAACCTAATGCCATATTGAATCTTTCCAAGGCGGTAACGTTTCCGGAATTCGTGCATGAAATCCGCTGCGAACGCCAGAGCCACGTGGTTTTCATGCCGCAATATCACGAACCGCTCAGGATGCGCGTGCTGCAAACGATGGTCGACGTGGTGCGCGAATATCCTGAAAACTTCGCCGGCCGCCGCACCTGGGCCGACCGGGTCTTCTACCGCGATCCGGCCACCAAAATCGCCGTGCCCGTCGCTTCCATCTGGACAGATGGCGGACCCGGCATCGTAAAACAGTTCGTCGGCGCCATGCGTTTGGTTGAATGGACGCCGTTTCGATCTGCCTTGCGGATGGCACTAAACGACCGATCTGCCGTTTGGCCAGATCAGGAGGCTGCTATTTGAGCACGTACCCCCGCGTCGCGTTTCTGCCCGATACTTTCTTCGAGGTCAACGGCGTGGCGCACACGGCCCGCCATCTCGAAGCGTTTGCCCGCCGCCGGCAGATTCCCTTTCTCAGCGTTCATTGCGGGCCCAAGACCGGACAAAGCAGCGACGGCGTGGTCTCGATTCTGCAACTGGAGCGCGGCCCGGCGCGCATTGGCCTGGACGCCAATCTCGATTACGATCTGCTGCTCTGCCGTTATGCCGACCGGGTGAAAGCCGCCGTACAAGACTTTGGCGCGGAACTGATTCATATCACCGGCCCCGGCGATCTGGGTGCGGTGGGCGCTTATGTTTCGTGGGCGCTAAAACTGCCCCTCGTTATTTCCTGGCACACCAGCTTGCACGAATATGCCGGCACGCGTTTGCAGCGTCTCTTGTGCTTTACCGGTAAAGGTATGAGCCAAGCCGCCGGCAGCGTGGCCGAAACGCTCTCGCTAAAAATTCTGCGCCTGTTTTACCGGCGCGCCGTAGTGACGATGGCTCCTAATCAGGAACTGGTTGACTTGACGCATTCGCTTACCGGCCGGCCGGCTTACCTGATGCGCCGTGGTGTCGATAACCAGCTTTTCAATCCCAGCCGACGCCAGCGCAGCAGCGATACCTTCCGCATCGGCTACGTCGGCCGGCTCACGCCGGAAAAGAATGTACGCTTTCTGGCCAAGCTGGGCGCTGCCTTACAGGCCAGGGGGCACAGCAATTTTGAATTCGTCATCGTGGGCGAAGGCAGCGAACAGAATTGGCTGCACTCCCACGTTCCCAACGTAACTTTGACCGGCGTGCTGCGCGGCGAAGCGCTGGCCGAAGCTTACGCCAACATGGATCTGTTTGCGTTCCCATCTCACACCGACACGTTCGGCAACGTGATTCTCGAAGCTTTGGCCTCCGGCGTTCCCTGCGTGGTGACCGACGGCGGCGGGCCCAAGTTCCTGGTGGAGCCCGGCGAGACCGGCTATATCGCGGCCAATGACAACGAGTTTTGCGGCTACGTCGAAAAGATCCTCGGCGATTCCGGCCTGCTTGAATATATGCGCGCGCGGGCTCTCGAATACGCGCTCGAACAATCGTGGGATTCGGTCTTCGAATCGGTCTACCGAACTTACGCCGAAGGCATTCAGTTATACGCGCAGTCTCATCCCCTTTCCTCCTCTCTGTTATCCTCACGAGTGCATGGCCGGAGTGCCTCTTGACGGCAAGAAAGTAAGCCAGGATATCTTCGCGGAGCTTAAACCGCGCATCAAAGAAATCACTAAAAGGCGCGGCCGTCCACCCGCGCTGGCCGTCGTGCTGATTGGCGACAATCCCGCTTCGCAAATCTACGTCCGCAACAAAATCAAGGCCTGCCACGAACTGGGGATCCGCAGCGTTGAACTGAGACCGCCCGGCGACATTTCGACCGACGACTTGATGCAAGCCGTTGAGCCGATCGTTAAAGACAAAACCATCGACGCGATTCTCGTGCAGATGCCGCTGCCGCGCCAGTTGCGGGCCGAAGAAGTGATTCCCTATATCGTCGATCCGTTTCGCGACGTGGACGGCTTTGGCATACACAGCCTCGGCTCGCTGGTGGTGAATCGCTCTGCCCCGCGCGCCTGCACGCCCGCGGGCATCATGCAATTGCTCCACCGTTCTAAAATTCCCATCGCCGGCAAACATGCCGTGGTGGTGGGCCGCAGCGATATTGTCGGCAAGCCGATGGCGCTGATGCTGCTGCACGAAAACGCGACCGTTACGATCTGCCACTCGCACACGCACAACCTGGCGGAGGAATGCCGGCGCGCCGATATTTTGGTAGCGGCGATCGGTAAACCCGCCGCGATCACGAGCGATCACATCAAGCCGGGCGCAGTGGTGATTGACGTTGGCATGAACCGCCTCAGCGAGTTGGCACAGGTGCAAACTCTTTTTGCGCACGACGCCGCGCGGCTGGCGACGTTCGACAAGAACGGCTCGGCTTTGGTAGGCGACGTGGATCCGCTCGCGATGCGCGAACTGAGCTCGTTTTACACGCCGGTACCGGGCGGGGTGGGCCCGCTGACGATCGCCATGCTGATGGTGAACACCGTCGATTTGGCCGAAATGCACTGAACCGCCATGCTGAAGGTTGGTCTTACGGGCGGTTACGCAACCGGCAAAACGCTGGTGGCTTACGAGTTGGAGCGGCTCGGCTGCAATCTCATTTTCGCGGACCAACTTGGCCACGCCACGCTGCAACCCGGCGGCGCGGCTCACCGGCCCACGGTAGAACGTTTCGGCGAGAAGATAGTGGCGGCCGACGGCTCGATTGACCGCAAGAAACTCGGCTCGATCGTTTTTGCGTCGCCGGAGCTGCTGGCGCAACTGAACGCCATCGTTCATCCGGCCGTCTTCGACCTGGAAGAACGGCTGCTGGCCGGGTTCGCGCAACGCGATCCACGCGGCATCACGATTGTGGAAGCGGCTATTCTGATAGAGACGGGCCGCTATGCCCACTGCGACAAGCTGATTGTTACGGCTTGCGACCAGGAAACGCAAATCGCCCGCGGCATGAAGCGCGACGGCCTCACGCGGGAAGCGGTGCTGGCACGGCTGAGCCAGCAGCTGTCGCAGGAAGAGAAGAAGCGCTATGCAGACTTCATTGTCGATACCAGCGGCAGCAAAGAAGACACAGTGAAACAGATTCAAAAGATATTCCTTTCGTTAAAGCCATTAGCAGAGGCGGCCAGACCGGCAAGAGCATGAAAGCGCGCATTTTCATGTGGAGCATGCTCTTCACATTTGCTTTGTTCTGGCTGACGTCGCGGGCCGATTGGAGCGCTGGCAAGCTCTTTGCGCCGGTTTTGCGCGATGCATTGCAATGGTCCGAACCGACCGCGGTGCATAGCGCCGGGCTGACGCCGGACGAACAGAACAACATCGATATCTACAAAGCGGCGCAGCCGGCGACGGTTTACATCACGAGCACCACGGTGCGGCGCGATTTTTTCTATCAGCCGGTGGCTTCGCAAAGCCTGGGCTCGGGGTTTTTGATCAACGACGAAGGCTTCATTCTGACGAACTTCCATGTGGTTTCGGGGAGCAGCAAGATTCAAGTCACGCTGTCGGACCAGAGCCAGTATTTCGCCAAGGCGCTCGATACGGACCGATCGGACGATTTGGCGCTGATCAAGATTGAGCCGAAGAAGAAAGTGCAGTTTCTGCGGCTGGGCGATTCGGACCGCACGCTGGTGGGGCAGAAGGTGCTGGCGATCGGCAATCCGTTCGGTTTGGAAGGAACGCTGACGGTGGGGGTGGTGAGTTCGATCGGGCGTTCGATTGACGGCGAGAACGAGCAACGGCTGGAAGGCATGATTCAGACCGATGCGGCGATTAACGGCGGCAACAGCGGCGGGCCGCTGCTCGATTCGAGCGGGAATGTGATTGGGATCAATACGGCGATTCTGGGACGGCAAAACATTGGCATCGGCTTTGCGCTGCCGATCAACCGGGCGAAGGCGCTGCTGGACGATTACAAAGCGGGGCGCGTGACGGAGAGGCCGAAAGTGGGCATTACGACCGAGTATGTGGCGGGCGATCTGGCGGAGGCGCTGGGATTGCCGCGGCGCGGAGGATTGCTGGTGCAGGAAGTTTACCGCGGGACGTCGGAAGAAGCGGCGGGGATTCGGCCGGCGAACCAGGTGGTGGCGATCGGCAACGTGGAACTGGGGATTGGCGGCGATTTGATTGTGGCGGTTGACGGCGAGGCGGTGGACCGGGAAGACGCGCTGGTGCGGGCGGTTTCGAAAAGGCGCGTGGGGGATACGATCAAGCTGACGATTTACCGGAATGGCGCGGCGTTGAACGTGCCGATGAAGCTGCTGCGGCCGCCGGCGGATTTGGGCTGAAAACGGGTATTCATTCCCGCCTATTAAAAATAAGGGGTGGGGCGCGGGAATGAATAGCGGTTTGGGTGGGTTGTTGGGAGACTGGACGGAGGTGTGGCGTTTAGACGCGAGGGGCAGACTCGCCCTTTCGCTAGCGGGTTGGACCGGAGGGCGAGCGGATTGGGGAGAATGTCTGGGGGGATGAATCTGCGGCGGCCGCCGGCGGATTTGGGCAGAGAACGGGCATTCATTCCCGCCTATAAAGAATAGTATTTGGGACGCGGGAATGAATAGCGGTTCGGGTGGGTTGCCGGGAGACGGGACGGAGTTCGGGTTCCGCCGTTTTCGGTTGCCGGATTTTGTTTGTTTGAGTATTTCCATATTTTTGTCCTAAACGCTTGGGCGAGATTCGCTCTTGCGCTAACAGGATTGCTCGGGGGGTCAAGCGGAGATTGCGGAAGATGGCTGTAAGTTATTGAAAACGTTCATGAAATATTTTTCATCGAGGCGTGACTGATAATCGGTGCGCGAAAAAAGCCTCATTCACCCCGGGGGAATTTGAGGGTGGGCCTGCCTGGCGATTATTGTCCTGAGTGCCCGAGTTGTTTTGCTTTTGGCGCGGCGGCGCAGGCGGTTTTTGTCGTTTAGAAAAGGCGCGATCTTGCCCGTGCAGCGGAGAACGGTTTGCAGGCATTGCGCGACGTCGTTGGGCTTGGTCGTACAGAGACTGTATCAGGGGCCTTTTAAGGTGGTGGAAAGAAAGGTGCCTAAACAGCGTCATTGACAGCAAAAATTCATTCCGTCACGAGCTCGGTAGGTGAGTGAGAACGCTGCGAACCGACCGGTTCGATGTTCGCTCAATCAGCCAAACCTAAGGTATTCGAGAATCCGCTTTATGTCCGGCGCTGCCAGTGCGACGGGTCACGGCTGGCGTGGAAACAAGCGATAACGAGCAACTCATCGCCGTCCATCACGAAGAATAGCGAATAAGGAAAACGCCGCAACACGGCGCGGCTCGCGTTCTTATAAACGATCGGAAATTGCCTTGGGTTCTTGCCGGTTTCTTTGTTTGAAGTGGTCGCATGCGCCGAAGGCGCAAGCGAGTTTTGGCGTTTTGAATTGGGAAAGAGAGAGTAGTCGTCGCCGTGCGGTGGGAATGTGGGAATCGCAGCGCGATTTCCAAGGGCGGTGGGAACATTGGGAAACCGCTGTTTGGTTTTGCAGGGTTTCCACGGACCGTCATTTCCACGGCGGTTTTGTTGCGGCGGTTGTTTCTTCGGACAAACGACAGATCTCCAGCGTTGCTCAATGTATATACGTCGCGATACACTATCTATGTGGCCCAGGATATTGAATTTGAATGGGATGATGAAAACAGAAAGCACCTTGCGGCGCATAGGGTCAAGCCTGCGGAGTTCGAGTACGTACTCACCAACAATGCTGTAGATCTGGGTTAAGAACTGATCGATGAGGAAGAGCGGTATCGCGCAGTTGGCCTGACGGACGCCGGTCGCTTGTTAACGGTGGTGTGGACACCGCGCAATGGCAGCGTCCGGGCCGTGACTGCTTTTCCGGCAACCGTTTCAGACAAGAAGGCCTTTCTGGAGATGTCTCGATGAAGAAACAAATAAAGAAGCAAACGAAGCGTATCGTGCCGACTTTCGCGACCGAAGCGGAAGAAGCTCAGTGGTGGTACAAGAATCGTGACACCCACGGCAAGGAACTGCTGGCGGCGGTCAAGAGCGGTGAAGCGCAGGTTCTAACAAAGGAAAAATTGCTCGCCCGGTTGGCGGCATCGAGGAAAGCGCCGGCGCCGGTCGTTGCGTTGCGCATTCCGGCTGCAGATCTGGCTTTAGCTCGAAAGCAGGCCGAAGAAAAGGGTTTGCCGTATCAAACCTATATAAAGTCGCTCTTACATGAAACTCTCGCTGAACGCGAAAAGCGTAAAGCGGGGTAGCGAAACTGTCCGTTGTGTGCGAACATCAATAGCCGAATCAAGTCATTGTTCAGCATAGGGTCACGCCGGGCGGAGTGTCCTCTATACAAAAGTTGCACGGATCACAATCCCGCTGTTCGTGCGGCGCATGGGCGCCGCGGAGGCATATAGTGCGGATCGTGCGAGCGCTGGCGGGATATCCAGAAATCCCGCTTCATTTTCCGATTCTAGTTTCGGCCAGTATGGCTATCAATGAGCCGGCTTTTGCCTGGCTCATTGAATTGGCGACGATTCCGGGCCGATCTCATTCCGTGGAGACGATCAGAACCTATGGCGAGCATTTGCACGAGTGGTTTGACGCCTTAGAGCAATCCAGTATGGATTGGCGGACGGTCAGTGAAACAGAGATAGCGTATTGGCGCAACCGCATGCTGGCGCAAGCGAGTCCGCACACGAAGAGGCCTTACGCGCGGTCCACAATCAACGATCGTGTGCAGACCGTGTGCCGTTTCTACACTTGGGCGCATCAACGTGGATGGATCGATGTATTGCCGTTTCACTTTGTCGATGTGCGGGTGAAGCAACGCCGCCAGTCCTTGTTAGCCCACGTTGATCCAACTCCCGGCGTGGTCGCCGCGAATGTGTTGACCGTAGCGGAAAACGAACGACTGCCGCGTGCCCTGCGAGTCGATCAGTTGCGACGATTTTCCGGTCACCTGAAGATGCCTTATAAGTTGATCGCGGAATGGGCGCTGACTACAGGCATGCGCCGCAAAGAACTCTGTGGCCTCACGGTGGCCCAAGTTCCCCCAACGGCGCACCTAAACGCGGATGAACATCGGCTAATAGGCGTGGCGCTCACGATCACCAAAGGCGATTGCCCGCGCACTGCCTATCCTCCGATCCAACTACTGGATCGGACGCATCGATACATCAATGAAGAACGCGAGCCTTTGGTGCGTTGCCTGCGAGCAAAGCGGCCGGATTACCGAGCGCCGTCGGAACTGTTTCTCACCCAGCAAGGCCGCGCCATCAGCAAAGTGCAGCTCACGCGTGTATTTTCAGAGGCATTCCGTGCCGCAGGCGTAGCGGCCTCCGGGCACTGGCTCCGACATACGTTTGCCATGACGATGTTGGTCAAGCTGCAACAGCAGGCGCGAGAGACTCCGGACATGAATCCCCTGAAAATCGTGCAACTTCTGTTAGGTCACAGTTCGATCCAAAGCACATCGATCTATCTGCGCTGTGTAGAAATGAACGTGCCCGAACTGAGCGAGAGCATCGCCTGGCTTTACGGCGCGTTGGTCAGCGATGGCCGGTAAACGCCCTCCGATTGACCGGCGAATCGTTCCACCGGAAAGCGATACCGGCGTCGTGATCTTCCGTGATCCCTCGGGTGCGAAGCTGAAGTCCTACGACCTGAAGGCCCTCGGACTGCCCGCCGATATCACCGCAATCTTCTGCGCGGCCTTTGCTGGTCATTACGCAACAAAGGCACCCGACACACGACGCAGTTGTTGGGGCTGCCTGAGAACGTTAAGCGGATTAGTCGCCCAAGATGGCTTGGTGTGTTCGGCTATAGACCTGACCACGGCTATGATTGGGCGCTATCAGATCTGGCTTGATCTCCAAAAGACTCAGCTAGGTGCGTCCAGGACGAAAACGGCGAAACAACACCACCTGTCCGTTCTCAGACAGCTGATCGATTGGACGAAACGCCATCATCCTAATCGCCTCCCCGCGCGGATCGACTTTCCTTACAACCCGTACCCAAACCGCGCGTCGCAGCCGCGGCCATGTCTTTCCGCCACACAACTCAAGGTGATTCTGCGCGCTTGCTATGAGGAAATCGATGATGCGTGGGCGCGCTTCCAAACGGGACAAAAGATTTTAACGTCAACCGGACCAGTCGAGGGCGTTGACCCGAGGTTGTGTGATTGTGTGCGCAGCATGGCAGCGATCGGTGATGGTGTGATGCCGACGACGCTGGAGTTAATAGCAAGAAAGATTGGCCTCGGACCAGTCGCCCGGCAAGGTGGGTTGCGAGTCGCGACGTCTTATCTGCATCTCGCACCGGAGAAGCTTGCCGCCTTCTTCATCGCGATCGCCATCCAAACAGCTGCCAATCCCGATCCGCTTCGCCGACTTGTACGGGACTGTCAAGTGCTGCATCCACTTGACGAGAGCCGTGTGACGATCGACTGGGACAAAGCGCGAGCTGGTGGGAAGATGAAGCGCGCCCAGCGGCGCTCGTTTGATTGCAGGCGTCCGTATTCGGCGCCCATCTTGATCGAGCGGCTCCTCGCTATGAGCGAGCCGCTACTGGCACAGGCTGAACCGCAATGCCGTGACAAGCTCTTCCTGCTAAAGAGCGAAAAGACGAACCAAGTGACGGAAGTACCTATGGGCACACTCGGCGGCAGCGTGAAGCGCTTTATCAAGCGCGCCAATGCGCGAATCGCCATCTGGAACGAGGCCGCTCCCGAAAGGCCTCGTGACTCGCTGCCTAACTTCGTCGCAGCGTTTCTTCGTGGCAGTGTAGCGACGGAACACTACAAATCATCCGGCGGTGACATCCTGGAGGTTCAAGCCATCCTCAATCATAAGAACGCTCATACCAGCGATACCTATGTGAGAGGACCGGACGTACTCCGAATCCAGGCCGAGACAATCGCGCGTCTGCAAGGATTAATGATCGCTTGGGTGACGAGCTCCGACGTTCCATCTTCGGAACCCCAGCCTGTTATCGGCAGAGCCACCGTACCTTTCGGTCATGACTGCTTGAATCCGCTCGCTGGAATAGCGGTGGGCTCACATGCGGGGAAGGTTTGCCCTCACTTCGGCGGTTGTCTTCGCTGTCCTTGCCTGGTGATCCCGCTTGACGCAGCGCATCTCGCGGGCATATTACGAGCCAAAACAGCATTGGAAGCCGCCCGCTTGCGACTCGATCCAAAACGTTGGGCCGTCCTCTATGCTCCGAGCTATCGGATCCTCGTAGATGAAATCCTGCCTGATTTCGCCGGTGCACTGTATGCGGAGGCGCAGCTTCTGATGGTCAATCTTCCTCAACTGCCGGTGATCGAATGAAGACAGCAGTGGCGAGAGCGGTTGCTTTCCAAGACGATATGCGAATCTCCGCGCGCTCATTCTGGAAGGACAAGATCTGGCATCTCGATGGTATCCGACCAGGAGCTTCGCCCAGCAACTACTCCCTGAAATGGGGTTTTAGCCTTGGCGAGGATCTGTTCACAAACGCCAAGTGGGCATCCTGTTGTCGAGCGGCGAAGACATTCCTGTGGAGCATGAAGGTCGATCCACCGGCAGGACGACAGGGCATCCAAGATACTTCTCTCATCAGAAACTTCTCCATGCTTCGGGTTCTACTGTGCTGGATGGCAAGTCAAGGCCATCGTCGATTTACGGATCTCGATCATTCGGCGAGCCAACTGTTCTTAGCGAGCATCGCTGCGCGAAAAACCAAGAAAGGCCAGCCGCTAAGAATGATAACCCAGCACAACTACCGTGTGCTGATGGGATTGATGTATCTCCAAGGTGGACGTTATCCCTGAAAGTAACGGTCAAGCAGATTTTCGCCGCAGCGAAACAAGGAGCGCTCGTGTTCGTCGCCGAGGGCCTCCAAACGGAACGGGAACGTCATTCGACGCCGAGAAGTTCACGCCGCTGCTGAAAAGCTTTTTTCAGGGCTGCGGTGGGCTCAGGCGGGTTAAGAAGCGCTTCGGCGATTCGCCGTTGGTCCCCGGTCCTCGGCGGAGAGCCGAATAATCTCGGTCGCTTCAATGGTGCGGCAAGCGGCTTCACGCGCCACCGACACGACAAAATCGGTGAGGGTGCGCCCTTCGATCTCCGCAGCACGCTTCAGCAGGGCGTGAACCTCGTTTGGCAAACGCGCCTCAAGGCGGGCGGTGGTTTGCTGTCTCTTCTCGGCCATAACATTTTATGATACGGCAAACTGCCGTATGAGCAACTCAACTGAGCAAAATTGAAGGAACCAGTTTTGGATGGCGTGCCGCTGAGTGCCGATTGGTGCGGCTCAAGGCGGCCTGAAAACGGCCGCCACAGGAGGGGACTTCCCGCGGGATTGTTTTCCGAGGGCCGGAGCCCTAAGCCCTGACTCCGGCCAATTCGTCTTTTGTGGCTGGTTTAACTTCGGCTGCGAGCGGAGGCAACCTGGAACGGCATAGTTCTTTTAGCTCCTTAATCTGGACTCACGCTTGTTTGGTATGCGGCGCTTCTCGGCGCCTCATGCAATTCGATAGTAAGGCGACTCAAGGTTCGGGAATTCGCAAAACTCATGCGAAAGGGGAACCTCCCGGTTCCCCTTAGTCGCGTCGATCGGAATCGACCCTAGGATTGTGACAATGTAGTCCCCTTCTCAGCGGGGCACTTTCAGTATACCCTCACAGCGCCGCCTCAATCATCTCCCGCAACAACTTCGCCGCCGCCTCCGTTTCCCCGCGCCCCAGCATCGCCAAAATCTCCGAATCCACAATCCGGTACCACAACTCGCGCCGCGCCCCAAAATCCGCGATTCGCGCGGTGATCTCCGGCCGCGCCTCTTTCAACAGCCGCAGAAACTCCCCATATTCCGGCCCGATCTCCCTTTGCAACTTCTCTTTCAATCGCACGGCTACCGCAGGCGCCCAACCATTTGTAGAAATCGCAATCGTTAGCTCGTCCCGCCTATGCAGCGCTCCGAAACTAAACCGGCAATGCTCCGGATCATCCACGCAATTACAAAGGATCCGCTGCTCTTCCGCCAGCCGGAATATTTCCGAATTATCTTCCAGGTCCGCAATCACCAGAAACAAGCCAAGCAGATCCTCCGCCTCGAACTCGCGCTTCTCCCAACGAATCAGTCCGGCCGCGGCCAGCGCCTCAATCGCCGCTTCCGCCCGCGGATGCACATACGTCACCTCCGCCGCCGCGTCTACCAGTGCCTGCACCTTGCCCGCCACCTCATATCCTTCGCCCGTGACCAGGCATCGTTTGCCCGTTAGATCCAGAAAAACAGGAAAGCGAAAATTCACTAGGTTCCCGCCCGTTCCGCCGCTTCTCGCGCGTCGCCGTACACTTCTTCCCGAATAATCCGTTCGGTAGCTTCGTTCAGATACGCGTGCAGAGCCGCCTGCAACTCCAGATATTCGGGCCACAGCGTATTGTTCACAAAAGCCCGCGGCGCACGCACCACCACCGTAGTGAATCGCTGCCGTTTGTAGCGGTAGGGTTCCAAACCGTATCTCCGGCACAGCGCCAGGAAAAGCCGCCGGTGCCACTCATCCGCCAGCGAAAACTTGGTTTCAGGCAGCGGCTCCGTTTTGACGTTGGCTTTGAGCGTCTGCCTGATCCGCTCAATCGCCGCCGCCGCCGCTTGCCGCTCGCCAGCCGTCGCCGCGCCTTCAAACAAAGCCGTAATCTTCCTTAGCTTTTCGCGCAGTTGTTGTTCACTTGTCATCCGCTAAAAAAAACCGGCCCTCTTGCTATCTTGGCAGCGCGAACGAAAACAACGAATCTCCCGCTCCAAACAACACATACTGCCGTCCATCCAACAAATAGGTAATCGCCCCATTCGTTGTATTCTGCCCCACTCTTGCATGCCACAACGTCTTCCCGTCGCCCGAATCCATCGCCAGCAAATTCCCCGACGTATCCCCCGCAAACAACAGCCCCGCGCTGGTACTCAGCAACCCTCCAAAACTCATCGCCCCCGCGCTGCTGATGTCATGCCGCCATTGCACTTTCCCTGTCTTATAGTCAATCGCTTCAATCACGCTCGAAAACGTCAGAAAATCGTCCCGCCCCGCATAACCCTCCGGCTTCCCCTCCGCCGTGTAATAAAACACACTGTAGTTCTGCGAAGCATTCACATAGAACAGCCCTTTCGCCGGATCGAAGCTCGGCGCAAACCAGTTCGTGGCCCCATTGGAACTCGGACTCACCAGCGTCCCATCCCGCTTCGGCTCCTTACTCGGATTCGGAATCGGCCGCCCTTGCGCATCTACTCCTTTCGTCCAATTATTCGCCATAAAGGGGGCAGTCAGCAAATTCTTCCCGGTCTTTCGATCCAGCACAAAGAAGTATCCATTGCGGCTCGCTTGCGCCAGCATTTTATGCTGTTCCCCATGTATCTCGCCATCGAACAACACCGGCGTTTGCACCGCGTCCCAGTCATGCGTATCATGCGGCGAAGGTTGAAACGCCCACACCAGTTTTCCGCTATCCGGATTCAGCGCCACAATCGAGCACGTCCACAAATTGTCACCCTTGCGCGCATCGCCCGCATGCACCGGATTCGGATTCCCAGTCGTCCAGTACAACAGATTTAACTCCGGATCATAGGTTCCCGGCATCCAAGTCATACCGCCGCCATGCCGCATCGCATCTTGATTCGGCCATGTCTCCGACCCCGGCTGCCCCGCCAGCGGCTCCGTCTCCCAACGCCACTCCACGTCGCCCGTCTCGGGATCTCTCGCCTCCAAAAATCCCGGATTGTCCAGTGAGTCGCCTCCCACGCCCACAATGATCCGGTTTCCCACCACCATCGGCGCCATCGTGCAAAAATACTCCGCCTTTACATCCGCAATCGTTTTTCGCCAGCGCTCTTTGCCATCTTTCGCGTCAAGCGAAATCAAGTTGCAATCCGGCGATTCAAAATAGAGCCAATCTCCGTACATCCCCACGCCCCGGCTCCCAATATGCACGCCCGGATTCTCCGGATATTTGTAATGCCAAATCTCGCTGCCTGTCCGTGCATCCACCGCCCACACATTATCCGGCATCGTGAAATACAGCGTCCCATTCACCAGCAGCGGCGTCGACTTAATCGATCCCGCAAACCCATTCAGCCCGGAGTTGCCGGCCCGGTAGATCCATTGCAACGCCAGTCCCTGGACATTCTTCGTGTCAATCTGCGTCAGCGGACTGTTCCGCCTTCCCGAATAATCTCCGTTATAGGTCGGCCAGGTGTCGGTCGCCGGCTGCTTCAACGCACTCGGATTCAACTCCTGACTCACCATCCCAGCCGCGAGACACAATGCAGTAATCCACACTCGTGCGAGTTTCATTTCAAAGTCTCCAGATACGCCAGCAGGTTGTGCATATCGGCGTCGCTATACTTGGCCAACTGTTCCCGGTGAAAGCTCATCGGATCTCGAATCTCGACCTGCGCTCCCTCCCGGCTCACGGACCTGTGCCAACCTCGAGCATCTCGCAACTCAACGTTGAACTCATCCTCGCGCACCAAAGTACCCGCGATGGTCTCGCCCGAAGCCAATCGCACCGTCACTGTCGGCGAAGGAAGCGGCTTACTCGTTTTCCCCATATACATCTCCATCATCGACGGCCCTGGCGACAGGAATCGCCGCTGCAAATCTACCGCCTCAAACCGGCTTGCGATCCCTGCCAGATCTCCCGTCGCCGAGTGGCACGTCGCGCACTTGCCTTCGCCGTTAAAGTAGCTCTCGCCTGCCTTGGCATCGCCGGTCAGCAACCCTTGAATTACATAACCAAACCGGTTCGACGTCGCTTGCTTCCGCAACTTCAGAAACTGTCCAATATCGGCGATCTGTTCGTTGCTCAACGCTGGAAACGCCGGCATCCCGCGATCCGTCCTGCCGTTGTGAATCACCGGTCCAATGAGATTGCCGCCCTCGTCATGCAGCACCAATTGTGAGCGAATCAGATCCGGCGCGCTCTTGCCCGCCGCATCCGCGCCATGACAGAATCCGCAAGTGGGTCCGAACAGCTTTTTCCCGCGCTCCGCCGCCGTCTGGTCAATTTTGTCCGGCCCCGCAAACATGGCCGTTGGATCGGGCTTCTTCTCCGCCCGTGCAGCCTGATCCTGTCCCCAAACCAGGCCGCTGCCTAATATCACCACCGCCCCGCATCGACTGAGATGAAAGCACATCATCCAAAAAGCCTCCCTGACTTGGAGTTTTGATCATAATACTCCCTTTCCCATGGTTGGTGCCCGGAGGCACTGTGGCGCGGACACTCGTGTCTGGATAGCGCCGGGATAAACCGGCATGGAGTAACGAATGAAAGAGTCGTACAGAGAAGGAGTAGCGAACCACTCTGACCCCGAGCCATGTGAGTGCGAACGTAAGGTAGCACTTGAAGCGTTGGACAGGGGCATCTGTAGGCTGGGTATTGAGCTTCGAAATAATGTGGTCCAGGGTGCCGATGGCGTCAGACAGTCAGAAGGCAAAACGGGGCGTGCGATAACGCGAGCACGATACCGGCCCTGCGGAGTCGCAGACCCCAAGCATGCAGAGAAACTCCATGCGCGAGAA
>Ga0302319_10001812_pt1 | contig 47221 bp, 40 predicted proteins | sample Bog_T0_2_FD_203319 | JGI IMG/M metagenome (GOLD analysis project Ga0302319, IMG submission 203319) | Peat permafrost microbial communities from Stordalen Mire near Abisko, Sweden - Bog_T0_2 | ecosystem: Environmental > Terrestrial > Soil > Wetlands > Peat | place: Sweden: Abisko, Stordalen Mire... | reverse complement strand
GCGGGTGCGTATGGCATTGCTGCGGCATCGTGACCCGAACCAAACCGCGAAAACCTATACCGACACGCGGATGCTACCTTTGAAACAAGCGATCGAGAAATTGACTTTCCACCAAGCCAGGGACTCCAAACGGGATGACACACAAAGAGACACACAAACTTTGGTCAAAACAGGTCAAAACGGGTCATCTGGTGTCACATTGGTGCTACAGGGTGAAGTTGGTCAAGACCCTCAAATCCCTACAGTAAACAAAAGGTTTTTCACACAAAATCAGTGCGCGGCCGAAAAAGAAGAGTGGTCGGAGCGACAGGATTTGAACCTGCGACTTCGTGGACCCAAACCACGCGCTCTAGCCAGGCTGAGCTACGCTCCGACGTCCGGAAATCATCCCATGAATTTTCCGCCACGCAATCAGAATTTGCAGGCTGCCAACGGCTGAAACAACTGGACGCCCCGCCCGTTCACGCTTAATTTGATGGCATGGCAACCGGAGTTTCCACCGCCCCGCAGAAAATTAACCTTCGCCGCCCCGATATCATGGAAGCGGTGCAGGCACAAGTGCTCACCCACTATCGCAGCGAACTGGTCGAACACATCCGTGCCGGCGGTGGCGTGCTTGCCGCCAGCGGACTTACCGTGAAACTCGCCAAGGAATTTGGTTTCTGCTACGGCGTCGAGCGTGCGATTGACCTCGCCTACGCCGCCAAGAAACATTTTTCCGAGGTTTCGCCGCTCACGCCTATTTATCTGCTTGGCGAAATCATCCACAACCCCGAAGTGAACGACCAGATCAGGAACATGGGCATCCAAATCATCTCACCCAAACCAACGGACGAGGACCTGTCGAATCTGCAGTCGGGTGACGCCGTCATCATTCCCGCGTTCGGCACGGAAGTCGGCACCCGCAAAAAAATCGAGGCCAAAGGCTGTATCATCGTGGACACGACCTGCGGCGACGTGATGAGCGTCTGGAAACGTGTCCGTCAATACTCGAAGGAAAGCGTCACCAGCATCATCCACGGCAAGGCCAAGCACGAGGAGACCAAGGCCACCACCTCGCAGGCCCGCGCCTACGGCAGCGGTCATTATCTCGTGGTCTTCAACCTGGCGGAGACCGATTACGTCTGCGACTACATTTTGAGCGGCGGCGACAAGCGCGAGTTCCTCGAAAAATTCAAGGGCGCGCACTCGGAAGGCTTCGATCCGGACCTGCATCTGCAAGCCGTCGGCGTGGCGAATCAGACCACAATGCTGCGCGGTGAAACCGAGGAGGTCCAACGCCGGTTCAAGGCCGTGATGGAAAAGAAATTCGGCACCGGCACGATTGAAAAACATTTCCGGTTCTTCGACACCATCTGCGGCGCCACCCAGGAACGCCAGGACGCCCTGCAAAAAATGCTCAAGGAGCCGATGAACCTGCTGATCGTCGTCGGCGGCTACAATTCCTCAAACACGTCGCATCTCGCGGAAATGGGTGAACAGGTTTTGCCGACTTATTTCATCAAAAACGCGGCCAAGATGCAGTCCGAGAAGCTCATCGTGCACTACGACCAGCACAAAAGGCAGGAGGTCGAGGCGCTCAACTGGCTGCCGGCCGGTAACATCACCGTAGGCATCACCGCCGGCGCCTCGTGCCCAAACAATTTGATCGAGGATACGATCCGTCGCCTGTTCGAACTGCGTGGGATTTCCGTGCAAAAATTGCTGGCAAACTGATCCGTTCGTTGTTCCATTCCCTTCCATGCCGCGCACTCGAATTGAACTGGAGCAGATTGAACGTCAAATTTTAGCGCCTTACGCGCAGTTCAGCGGCGACACGCGCGGACGCCCGCACCCGGAAACCCCGCCAGAATGGCGGACCCATTACCAGCGCGACCGCGACCGCGTCATCCACTCGCGTGCCTTTCGCCGCCTAGAATACAAAACGCAGGTTTTTCTGAACGGCACCGGAGACCATCTGCGCACGCGCCTCACGCACACGATTGAAGTGGCCGCCATTGCGCGCAACATCGCCAGCGCGCTCAAACTGAACCCTGATCTTGCCGAGACCATCGCCCTCGCGCATGACCTCGGCCATTCACCTTTCGGCCACAAGGGTGAAGCCGTCCTCGCGCGCCTGATGAAAAACCACGGCGGCTTCGAGCACAACCGGCAAAGCCTCCGCATCGTCGAGCAGCTCGAGCAAAAATACCCGGATTTCCCCGGCTTGAATCTGTCCTGGGAAGTCCGCGAGGGCCTCGCCAAACATCACACCGCCTACGACCACCCCGGCCGGCGCAAGGGTTTTGCCGCGAAAAATTCCTCGCTCGAGGCCCAGATCGCCAACCTGTCCGACGAAATCGCCTATTACAGCCATGACCTCGACGACGGCCTTGATTCCGGGTTGCTGTCGGAAAAAAAACTGGCCGCCAACGTCCGCGTCTGGGCGCACGCCGCCCGGTTGGTGAAGAAACAACACGGCAAGCTGCCCGACGAATCCCGCCGTTATTTCACCATCCGGACCATCATTGACGTGCAGATTCACGATGTGGTCATGAACAGCGAGCGGCTCATCCAACAGGCCGGCGTCCAGTCGGCTGACGAGGTCCGGCTCTGGGCCAAAACACTCGTACGACACAGCCCCGAACGCCGCAAGCTGAATCTGGAACTGCGGCATTACCTTTACAAAAACCTGTATTACAACCCCGTCGTGCACAAACCCAACTTGCGCGCGGTGAAAATGCTTGAACGGCTTTTCAAATACTGCCTCGCGCATCCGCAGGCGATTGGTGAGAGCTCGCAGAAACGCATCAAAAAAACCGGCCTGCACCGCGCCGTGTGCGACTACATCGCCGGGATGACCGACCGTTACGTCATGCTCGAATATCAGCGGCTCTTCGGCGACCCCATCAAAGCCGTGTGACTCGTTCTACGGCGGGCAGCGCCGCAAGCAGTTGCGCGACGCGGTTCCCCTGCCCCGGCATTACCATTTCCGGCGCGATTTCATTCAACGGCTGAAGCACAAATTTTCGCAGATGCGCGCGTGGATGCGGCAAGGTCAACTCCGGGGTGGCGCGCGTTTCATTTCCGAACGCGATCAAGTCCAAATCCAGCGGCCGCGCCTCGTTCAGAACGGCCTTGGGTTGCCGCCCGAATTCCTTCTCCAGTTCACGCATTTTTTCCAGCAGTGATTCCGGCGTCTCCCTTTTTCGCGGGACCAGGCCCACGACGGCGTTCACAAACTTGGGCGAACCCGGCGGACAATCCACCGGTGAAGTCTGCCACAGCGATGATTTCAAGACTGGCTCTTCCGAAAAGGTTTGCAGCCGCGCCATCGCGGCCAGGAGGATTCCCCGCGAATCCCCGAGGTTCGAGCCAAGCGCGATGAAGGCGAGTTTTGGAAATTCTGAATTCTGAATTCTGAATTCTGAATTCATTTCAAACCCAGCACGTCCTGCATGTCGTAGAGACCGGGCTTTTGCTTCACGACCCATTGCGCCGCGCGCAACGCGCCGTTGGCAAACGTGTCGCGGCTCGAAGCCTTGTGCGTCAGTTCCACGCGCTCGCCGGTGTTCGCAAAAATGACCGTGTGGTCGCCCACCACGTCGCCGCCGCGAATGGAATGAATGCCGATCTCCCCGGACGTGCGTTCGCCCACAATGCCCGCGCGACCGTGCCGGACCGCCTTCTCCAATTGCAGTTGGCGCACGTCCGCCAGGATTTCCGCCAGCGATTTTGCGGTGCCGCTCGGCGCATCCTTTTTCAGGCGATGATGCATCTCAACGACTTCCAGATCAAAGTCAGGTCCGAGGATTTCCGCCGCCTTGCGCGTCAGCCAGAACAGTGTGTTGACACCGGTGGAAAAATTGGAGGTCCAGACAATGGGGATTTTGGACTTCAACTTCAAGATTTTGGCCCTGTCAGCATCGGATTGTCCCGTCGTGCCTATGACCAGCGGCTTCCTGTGTTTCGCACAGAACGCGGCGATGTCCGCCGTCGAGGCGTGCCAACTAAAATCCACCAGCACGTCGGATTCGCCGATGACCGTCCGCAGATCATCGCCACGATCCACCTGGGCAATGACATTGAGGTCGCGAAAATTTGCGGCACAAGCGACCAGTGCGTGCCCCATGCGGCCTTTCGAACCAATGATGATGACGCGGGTCATGTTTGATCCTTAATCCAACACGCCGCAACGCTTGAGCGTCGTGCGCAAGGTGTCCCAGTTTTTCGGATCCATCGGCACGAGCGGGAGACGGTATTCCTCCTCGATGAGTTTCATCATCGCGAGCGCGGCCTTCACCGGCGTCGGATTGGTTTCGATGAACAGATCCTTGAACAACGGATAATATTTCTCGTGAATCCGCAATGCCGCCGCCGCCTTGCCCGTGGCAAACAGCTTCACCATCTGCGCGACTTCGCGTGGAATGACGTTGGACGCCACGCTGATGACCCCTTGCGCGCCGACCGCCATGAACGGCAGCGTCAAGGAATCATCGCCGGACATAATCGTGAACTTGGGTCCGGTCGCCGCGCGCAACTGCGACACGCGGTCACAACTGCCGCCGGCCTCCTTGAGGCCGACAATGTTTTTGTATTCTCGCGCCAGGCGTTTCACCGTCTCAACGCCGATCTCGACGCCGCAGCGGCCCGGAATGCTGTAAAGCACCAGCGGCAGCTTCGTGGCTTTGGCGATGGCGCGGAAATGCTGATACAACCCTTCCTGCGTGGGCTTGTTGTAATACGGCGCAACCTGGAGCGATCCATCTGCTCCGGCGCGTTCGGCTTCCTGCGTCAATTTGACGGCCTCGCTCGTCGCATTGGCACCGGTGCCGGCCAGCACCTTGATTTTGCCGGCCGCAAATTTCACGGCGAGCGCGATGATGTGGATGTGTTCCTCGCAATCCACCGTGGGCGATTCGCCGGTGGTGCCGACCGGCACGATGCCGTCCACGCCACCCTTGATCTGTAGTTTGACCAGGTGCTCAAGCGCGGCCTCATCCAGTGCGCCGTTTCTGAACGGCGTGACAATGGCGGTATAGGTTCCAGTGAACATGACTGGTCATAGAATCAGGAAAATGGGCTGGTTTGGCCAGCAGCATTTTTCTGAAAAATGGCATTGGGGCCATCGGCAGTGCGTTTTTCGGCATAATGGGTGCTCTTATTCGATCGCAGCCCGGTGGCGACGACGCGATGGTGTTGGGGACAGTAGACTCCAGTGTCCTTCGTTGCCGGGCTGTGCCCATTTTTACGTTTCCGACGTTTCCGACCCCCCGTGTTTTGGGCAGTATACCAGAAAACGGGACAGCTTAACGGTCGAACTGAATAAAACGCTGCCTCCCTTTCGCTCCCGCTTGATCTCTTTAATGCCGCTCTTTGCTTCCATCGTCAAATGCCGTTAGGATGGGAAATAATAAAAAACGTCTGAAAATATTTTGACCCCTGAAAAATGGTCGGGGCGGAGAGATTTGAACTCTCGACCTCTTGCACCCCAAGCAAGCGCGCTAGCCAGGCTACGCTACGCCCCGAACCATTGAAACAGTGATTCTACCCAGCCGCCACCGGCTGGCAATCACGAAGATTATTCCGTGGGGCGTTTCTTGGAAATCGTGTGCGTGGCGTGGCCGTAAAAGGCGTCCGCGCATTCCATCAGGGTTTCGGACAACGTGGGGTGCGCGTGGATGGTCAGCGCAATGTCCTCGACCGTCGCGCCCATCTCCATCGCCAGCACCGCTTCGGCGATCAATTCACCCGCGCCCGCACCCGCGATGCCGACCCCGATGACACGGTCGGTTTCCGGATCGACCAGCATTTTCGTCACGCCGTCCGTGCGGTCGAATGACAGCGCGCGGCCCGACGCCGACCACGGGAATTTCGCCACTTCATATTTGACGCCCTTTTCCTTAGCCTCGGCCTCGGTAAGACCGCACCACGCGAGCTCGGGATCGGTGAAGACGACGGCGGGAATGATGCTTTCAAACGAGGAGTCCTCGCCGTTGATGTTCTCGACGGCAATGCGCGCCTCCTTGTGCGCCTTGTGCGCGAGCAGGATGCCGCCCGCGATGTCACCAATTGCGTAAATGGCCGGATCAGCCGTCTGCTGACGGTGGTTGACCTTGACGAAACCTTTTTCATCCAGCTCAACCTTCGTGTTTTGCAAACCGAGGTCGGCGCTGTTCGGCACGCGACCGACGGCCACCAGCACGCGATCGTAAAGCTCGGTCAGCTTCTCGCCGTTATATTCGGATTCAACTTTGATCTGCTTGCCGGCGGTGGACATCTTGGTGACCCGCGCCTTGAGCCGGATTTCCTTGAACATCTTTTTCGCGTTGGTCACAACGGGCCGCGCCAGATCGGGATCGGCCCCGGCGAGAATGGCATCCATCGCTTCAACCAGGGTGATTTTGCTGCCCAGCCCGGCATACACCGTGCCGAGTTCCATGCCGATGTAGCCACCGCCGACAACCAGCAGATTTTCGGGGATGTCCTCGACTTCCAGCGCGCCGGTGGAAGTCATGATGCGCGGATTGCCAAGGTCAAACGCCTTGGGCATGGCCGCGTTGGAGCCCACCGCAAGAATCGCCTTGTCATATTCGATGAACTTCTGGCCCTGCTCCGTCTCCACGCGCAGCTTGTTGGAGCCTTCAAAATAACCGCGCCCGGTGATAACCTGCACGTTCCGCATTTTCGCCAGCGTCGCCACGCCGCCGCCGAGTTTTTCCAGAATGGATTCCTTCCAGGCACGCAGCTTCGCCACGTCCACGGACGGCTCCGTGAACACGATGCCGCGGTGCGCCGACTCGCGCGCGTTGACAATCTGATGCGTCGCGTAAAGCAGCGCCTTCGAGGGAATGCAGCCGCGGTTCAGGCACACGCCGCCCAGCCGCTTTTCGCGTTCGATGAGAATCACTTTTTTGCCGAGATCAGCCGCGTAAAACGCCGCCGCATAACCGCCCGGCCCGGCACCGACGACCACAACTTCCGTTTTAATTGATTCCATAGAAATTAAATCCTGACCGCTTCTTCGCTGAAATTTTCCAGCGCTTTGACCAGGTCCACCGTAAACCGCGCCGCGCTGCCGCCGTCGATCACCCGATGGTCGTAGCTCAACGCCACCGGCGTGAGCAGGCGCGCCTCGATCTTGCCTTCGCGCACGACCGGTTTCAGCGCGCCGCGGCCGAGGCCGAGAATCGCGACTTCCGGCAGGTTGACGATGGGCGTAAAATGCGCGCCGCCGATCGCGCCCTGGTTGGAAATGGTGAACGTGCCGCCTTTCATCTCCTCGGCGGTGATTTTCCGGTCACGCGCCCGCGCGGCGAGCTGCTCCAGCTCCTTCGCCAGATCAAACAGGGATTTTTTGTCCACATCACGGATGACCGGAACCATGAGGCCCTGGTCGGTGTCCACCGCGATGCCGAGGTGGATGTATTCCTTGATGATGATTTCGCTGGCGACCTCGTCGAGGCTCGAATTGAAGATCGGATGTTTCTTCAACGTGTCCGCCACCGCCTTCAAGACAAACGGCGTGAGCGTGAGCTTGACGCCCTTCGCCTCGTAAGCCGCCGCATATTGCTTCCGCAGTTCGCCGAGTTTCGTGAAATCAATGTCATCAAACTGCGTGACGCGGGCGACGGTGTTCCAGCTTTCCGACATCCGGCGCGCAATCACCTTGCGCAGGTGCGAGACCGGCTTTTTGATGATCGGCCCCCACTGAAAGAAATCAATTTGCACCGGCGCGGGCTTGGCCGCCGCGGTTTCGACCGCAGGCCTGGCCGGACGGGCGGCCGCCTTGACGAGGCGCTGGAAGTAACTGCGCACGTCCCCGATCACGATCCGTCCGCCGGATTCGCTGCCCGCAATTTTGCGCAGGTCAATTCCCAGTTCGCGCGCCAGCTTGCGGATGGACGGCGACGCCACCGGCGACACATTGACAATTTCATCCGTGGATTCAACCACCGGCTCGTCGGCGGATTCCTCCGGTTCGGGTGCCGGTCTGGCCGCAGGTTTTTTGGCGGCGGGCTTCGGGGCCGGCGCCGACGCTGGTGCCGCCGCTGAGGGAGCCTCACCACCGGCGAGCGTCACAATTTTCTGGCCGACGCTGATGCGGTCGCCCGGCTTGACATGAACTTTCTCGACGACGCCCGCGCCCGTGGACGGGATCGAGGCCACGGCCTTTTCATTTTCCAGTTCAATGACGGCCTGATCCTTCGTCACCGTGTCGCCTTCCTTGACGAAGACATTGACCACGACGCCGGAATCCGCGCCTTCACCCAGTTTTGGAAGTTTTACATCCATAATTACAGGCAGATAACTTGGCGCAAACCGCCGACGCTTTCCAGCAATAAATTTTTCCGCAATAAAATAGCTTCAAACCTTCCCCAACCTGTGGCATCTAATCAGCATGCGCCGCATCGTCATCCTTTTTTCGATCTGCTTCGGCCTCGCGGTTCTGTCCGCGCGCGCCGCGCACACGCAGGTGCAGTTGCTCCTATCCGCCGAAACGGCGAAGCCCGGCGAAACGATCTGGGCCGGCGTGGACATGAAGATGGAACCCGGCTGGCACACCTACTGGAAAAATCCCGGCGACGCCGGCATGGCCACAAAAATCGAATGGCAGCTTCCGCCGGGCCTTTCCGCCGGTGAAATCCAATGGCCGCTGCCCGAAAAGCTGCCGCCCGCCGAAGTGACGACCTACGGCTACGAAGACGAAGTCGTTTTGATCGTCCCGCTCACGCTGGAAACGAATCTGCCCGCCAGCCCGCTGAATCTCGCCGCCAAAGTTTCCTGGCTCGAGTGCAAGGAGTCGTGCATTCCCGCCAGCACAGATGTTCAAACCACGCTCAACATCGGCGGCGAAAGCAAAATGTCCGACGAGGCCGCCACGATTGAATTGTGGAAAAGCAAAACGCCGCAGACCGGCCAATTTACCGGCCGCGCCTGGTGGGAAAAATCGGCGGATGGCGATACCAGGCCATTAATAATCGGCAATGAGCTGACGGAGGCTGCCCGGAATACAAAATATGACTCGGTTGATTTTTTCCCCGGCGCCAGCGACCAGTTTGAAATTCAAGCCGCGACTGAAATCATTTCCGCCGATTCCGCCGACCTCCGACTGCGCAAGCTGGTGAAAAAATTCTCCGGGGACTGGCCGAAGGAAATTTCCGGGGTGCTGGTTGTTCAAAATGGTGGTTTGCGGCTGGGGGTTGAGGTCAACTTGCCGGTTGCGGACAAGGCTCCTGCCGGCAAAACCATTTCCACCCAAACGCCGTCGGAAAACAGCCCCGGCGTGACGCCTGCGCCGCCTTCACAACCGCTCTGGAGAATGCTGATCTTCGCCTTCATCGGCGGCCTGATTCTCAACATCATGCCGTGCGTGCTGCCGGTCATCGCGTTGAAAATCCTCGGCTTCGTCAGCGAGGCCCGCAGCAAACCGCGCCGCGTCCGCGGCCTCGGTCTGGTTTATGCGTTCGGCGTGCTCGTTTCCTTCCTTGCCCTCGCGGCCATCGTCATCGGCGTCAAGGCCGCCGGGCATCGTGCCGGCTGGGGAATGCAGTTCGGCAGCCCTGTTTTCATCGTCTGCCTGACCACGCTCGTCATGCTCGTCGCGCTGAACCTGTTCGGGGTCTTTGAAGTCACGCTTGGCGGCCGCGCGCTGGACACGGCGGGCGAACTCGCGTCCCGACACGGCGTCAGCGGCGCATTTTTCAACGGCGTGCTGGCCACGGTGCTGGCCACGCCCTGCACCGCGCCTTTCTTGAGTGCCGCCCTCGGCTTCGCATTCGCGCAGGGCACGTCGGTCATCCTCCTGATTTTTCTCACCGTCGGCCTCGGCCTTTCCGCGCCTTACATTATATTGAGCTGGAATCCGTCCCGGCTCAAATTTCTGCCCAAGCCCGGCGTCTGGATGGAAAAATTCAAAATCGCCATGGGCTTTCCGATGCTCGCCACCGTCGTCTGGCTGGTCAACGTCGCGGCCAGCAGCTACGGCAAAAATGTCTTGTGGCTGGGGATTTTTCTCGTCGTCGTCGCGCTGGCCGCGTGGATTTTTGGCGAATTTGTCCAGCGCGGTCGCACCCGCCAAAAAGCGGCGGCCCTCGTTGCGTTGATCCTGCTCGTCGGCGGCTACGCTTTCGCGCTGGAAAAGGAGCTGGACTGGCGCACCGCCCTGCCAGAAAAGAACACGCCGGGTTCGCTCAAGGAATCAACGGACGGCATTGACTGGCAGACCTGGAGTCCTGAAGCCGTAGCCCGGGCGCGCGCCGCAGGAAAACTCGTGCTGGTGGATTTCACGGCGGACTGGTGCCTGACCTGCCAGGTGAACAAAAAGACCAGCCTCGAAATTTCTTCCGTGCGCGCCAAACTGAAGGAGCTCAACGCCGTCGCGTTCATCGGCGATTACACGCGCACGCCGGCGGACATTTTCGATGAATTGCAACGCTTTGGCCGGCCCAGTGTGCCGCTGGTTTTGGTTTTTCCGAAGGACCCCGCCGCGCCGGCGATAATTCTTCCTGAAATCCTGACGCCCGGCCTCGTTTTTGACGCGTTGAACCGCGCGGCGAAGTAAATTTTGTTTGAACCAAACACCCGCGAGTTGCGTCTGTTAACTTTGAAAACTAAAACCAACCAAATCGCATCAACCATGAAAACCGCCTTAACTTTGTTCGCCGCAATGGCCTTTGCCGCCGCCGCCCTGGCCGTCGAAATCGGCAAGCCGGCGCCCGACTTTACCGGCACCGACATTTACGGCAAAACCGTGAAACTCTCCGATTACAAGGGGAAAATTGTTGTCATCGAATCCTACAACTCCGACTGCCCCTTCTGCAAAAACCATTACCGAACCGGCGCAATGCAGGAATTGCAGCACGACCTCGCGGCCCAAAATGTCGTGTGGCTGATTGTGGACTCTGTGAACACGAAAAATTTCAGCTACCGCACGCCGGAGCAGGCGCGCAAGGAGTTGGCCGACCAGAAAATCACCGCGACCGCCTGGATTGACGACCACGCCGGCACGGTCGGCCATCTTTATGACATGAAAACCACGCCGCACATGTTTGTCATCGCCCCCGACGGCACGCTCGTTTATGACGGCGCGATTGACAACCGGCCGCAACCTTTCGGCGACCCGCGCACGGCGAAAAATTACGTCCGCCAGGCCGTGGCTGAACTGCTCGCCGGCAAACCCGTGGAAGTTTCCCAAACCAAGCCCTACGGCTGCGCCGTCCATTACGCGTACTGATGTGGATATTGGGGACGCGCGGCAGCTCCGTCCCTACCCATTTTTGGTGGGGCGGTGCTGCGGCACCGCCACTTTTGCTTCTCTCGGCACAAACGGACGGCGCACCCATTTTTCCATTGCCAGCTCAGGCGTCAGCTTGAAACCAAACTCCTTCAGGAAAATTTCCGCCGGTGCAAGAATGTTCACCGGCCGCCGGGTGAACGTGTCCTTGTAAGCCAGCCGCACCGCCCGCAGACCGAGGCGAAAGCCCGGTTGCACCCGGCCATAAAGTTCATCGCACACAATCGGGCTGCCCGACTGCGCCAGATGCACCCGGATCTGATGCGTCCGGCCCGTCAACGGGCTCGCCTCGATCAAGGTGAACCGCTCGTTGCCCGCCAGCACGCGGAAATGCGTCTCGGCTTCCCTGCCTTCCTCCGTTGAATCCACGCGCACCTTGCCAAAGTTTTTCGGGTCCGGCCCCAGCGGCAGTTCGCAAATCCATGCCTTTTCCCTTGGCACGCCTTCGACCACGGCCAGGTAGGTTTTCTCCATCCTGCGCGACTCGAACAGCTCGCCCAGCGCGCGCATCGCGCCCTCGCTTTTGGCGAAGAGCATCACGCCGCTCGTATCCGCATCCAGCCGGTGAACATGCCGGAGATAGCGCAGGTTGCGCGAGCGCGCCCAGAAATCATCCGCGCGGATGGACGAATCAATCGCCGTCTGCAAATTCCAGTTCGTCTTGCGCCACGAATCCGGCACGAGCATCCAGCCGCGCGGCTTGTCAATCGCGATGACCGAGCGATCCTCAAAGAGGATGGGAATCGGCTCACAGCCCGGCAGTTCGATAAAATTGGGTTTCGCCATTTCGCAAAGCTTATCGGAAGAGGAATCCGTCCGCAAAGCCGATGTGCAGCCCGACCCTTGCCGCATCGTCGGGAAGTCCGATTGCCCTGTTCCTTGTCGTCAAAGCTGTGTGCGTTGCCGAGGCTTAATTTTTTAGAGACACCCGCGATGCTAAACGGCTGGCAGGGAAACCCGGCACAAAGAATGTCGTGGGCCGGAATCCTAGAGACGTAGGCCATTGGATCAAAAAAAATGGCGTCGAAACACCTGCTTTACTGGAAAAAAAGAGAGGTCGGACTGGAAAATGACTTGCAAACCAATGAACCAGGAGGAAAATCAAGAAAAGGTGCCCGCGCGGTCGTGGGCAAGTAAACATACGGAAAATCCCAGATTACCCCCCGTGAATATGCGAATTCTCTATCCTCGCTCTGGTGGGCTCATCAAGGTTGCGTGCCTGCTCACGATGGTGTTGTCCGTTTCCATGGCGCGGGCCATCCCCCTCGGTGAGGCTCTGGAGGCAACCAATTTTAATTGGGCCACGTCCGGCGACGCCGTGTGGTTTGGCGAAACCACCAACACCTTCGACGGCATTTCGGCGGCGCAAAGCGGTGCCATGCTGGACGGAGAATCATCTGTCCTGCAAACGACCATGGTGGGTCCCGGCACGGTGACGTTCAACTGGGAAACGCTGGGCCAGGCTGACGGGTTTGATCTGGAATTCGACAACAACGGAATTTACATGGACGACATTGTCGCCCAGACGGGCTGGAAGCAGGACACGTTTCAACTTTCTGCGGGCACAAACACCCTGATCTGGACGGCCACGACCGGCAGCGGTTCATCTCCGATTGACGCCGGGTTTTTGGGCAACGTCGTCTTCACACCCCCGCCGCCCCCGCCGCCGTTCATCCCAGGGACCTGGATCCTGACCAGCAACATGGTCGGCACGCTCTACGGCCAGAATCTGGTGCTGCTGACGAATGGAATGGCGTTCTCCTACGAAGGCAATTCGAGCGGCAACAACAATTCGGAAACTCACACGGTGCAACTGTTCAACCCCGGCAACGGAACCTGGGCGGCCACGACAAACGCGCCGGTCATCCGCCTCGGCCCCCTGGTGGTGGCCTTAAACGACGGCACCGTGCTCGCGTGCGGCGGGGATGGCCTCACGAATGCGGACCTTTACAATCCGGCCACCGCACACTGGTCTTCAGCGAATTCCATGTCCAATCCCCATTACGAAGGAACCATCACGCTGCTGCCCAACGGCAAGGCGCTGGCCGTGGGGGGCAACGACATTAACAACGACCCCACGGCGGGCGCGGAAATTTACAATCCCACGACGCAAAGCTGGACTCCAACCACCGCGATGCCGGACAGCCGCGCGAGCCATACCGCCACGCTCCTCACCAACGGACTCGTGCTGGTGGCCAACGGGGTTGACGTAGGACAAACTTTTCTGCCCACCGGTTATCTTTATAATCCGACGAATGGCATGTGGTCCAGCACCGGCCCCGTGGTCCTGCCGCGCGTGGGAGCCACGGCGACTTTGCTGAACAACGGCAAGGTGCTGGTGGCCGGCGGTTTCAATTCCATTTATCAAATCCAGTCCTCGGCGGAACTGTATGATCCGGTGAGCGGGACGTGGACCAACGCGGGCAACATGGTCCACCCGCACGCTGAACACATTGCCAGCCTCCTGCCGAATGGCATGGTGCTCATCGCCGGCGGGCTGGACAATTCGGGCGCGACCGCCAACGCGGAGATCTACAATCCCACCACCGGGATCTGGGGCACGACTTCCTCCATGCAGACGAACCGCGCGCAAATTCCTGCCGTCCGGCTGAACGATGGCCGGGTGCTGGTCGCGGGCGGCTACAACGGCGCGGCCGTCTACGCGACCGCGGAAACTTTCAGCCTCACCCTTGCCAGCCCCGCCGCCATCGTCATCACCAATGCGACGCGGCTGACGAACGGGACTTTTCAACTCGGTTTCACCAACCTCGCCGGTTCGACGAACGAAATTTTTGCCTCAACCAATGCGGCGACGCCGTTCATTAACTGGGCGCTGTTGGGAACTGCCACAGAAAACCCCGCAGGAACATTTAATTTCACCGACAGCACCTCCGGCAGTTTCCGCCAGCGCTTCTACCGCGTCCGTTCGCCGTAGCCGGCGTCGGCTGCCAGCCTGAAAGCCGATTCGGTGTTGAAATCAACCCGGAGGGAAGTCTCCTCAACAAGAGGCGAAGCACGAGCTTATGCAGGCATTTGAATTTCAGACCTTGAACCCTGAATCCTGCCAAAAATCCCCTGGCAGCTGCGGTTTCAATGCTTTGCCCCTGCGCGCGACGATTGTCTTGATTCAGCGCTTGAAACTTGAAACCTGAAGCTGGAAACTCACGGCCATGTCGTTGCCCGCCGATTATCACATGCATACGCCGCTCTGCCGTCATGCGGTGGGCGAGCCGGTGGATTACGCGCGCCGCGCCGTTGAACTCGGCCTGACCGAGATCGGTTTCTCCGACCACTCGCCCATGCTGCGGGATGATTTTGACAACTGGCGGATGTTCGACCGGCAGCTGGACGAATACGCCGCCAAAGTCCGGCTCGCGCAGGAAAAGTTCCCGCAGCTCACCATCCGGCTGGCGCTGGAGGTGGATTATCTGCCCGGCCACGAGGACTGGATCCGCCGGCTCGCGGCGCGGCAGCCCTGGGATTATTTCATCGGCAGCGTCCATTACGTTTCCGAGTCGTGGGACATTGACAATCCGGCGAAGCTGTCCGAGTGGAAGAAGCGCGATCCTTTCGAGGTCTGGTCGGCCTATTTCGAGCGGCTCACGCTGGCGGCAAAATCCAAGCTGTTCGAGATCGTCGGCCACGCGGACCTACCGAAAAAATTCGGCATCCGGCCGGCACAGGATTGCACGCCGCTTTACGAGACATTTCTGGACGCCGCCGGGCAGGCCGGCTGCGCCATCGAACTCAACACCGCCGGCCTGCGGAAGGACTGCAGGGAAATTTACCCGGCCCGCCAGATTCTGGAACTGGCGTTTCAAAAGGGCGTGCCCATCACGTTCGGCTCGGACGCCCACGCGCCGGCGGAGGTCGGCATGAACTTCGCCGAGGCCGTCCAACTGGCGCGCGGGGCCGGTTACCAGACTTACCTGCGGTTTGAACACCGTTCGGCCATGCTGGCTTCGCTGTGACCCAGCCCTTGTCGTTGCCGTTCAAGTGTGGCAGATTGATTGCAATGCCGCGAAACCTTCTGTCTGTCCTTATTGTTTTTTTGTGCATCTCCACCGGCCGTGCCCAGACCAATCCCGTCCTAGTTGCCACCCAGGCCCGGTTTGATCTGATGGCCGGCTCCACTGTCGGGGCGCTGACGACAGGATACCTGCTGACCGGTGGCGGCGCGGTCGGACGCCAGACTTGGATTGATCCCACCAACCAGCCGTTGAGCTACACGGTGAGTTTCAACATCTGCCATTTTGCGTGGACAGAGGCGGCCTTCAACTTCACGCCGGCCAGCAACGGCCCGGTGACGATCACGCTACGCGGGCCGTGGGAGCAATCGTCCAACGGCCTGATTTACCGGCAGGAGGTGTTGTGGGATGCCTGTTCGGCCACCAATGCAACGATCGTCAACGGGAGCTTTGAAGCTGTCAGCGGCGGAGTCCCGGCGGGCTGGACGCCGGCCTATGGCGACCCGGCGGTGGACACCGGGCCGGTGACGCCGGTGGATGGAACAAATTACGCCCGCGTCTGGCATGACGGGCCGTGGAATTACACGTTCGCCGTCACCGGCGGCCTGCCCGTCACCCTGCACTTTTTCGCGCGGGCAAATTTTCCGACAAACTTCACCGACATGGCAATCCTCTCGGGCACGAATACGCCGGCGCACCTCGCGGCGCTGAAATTCATGCGCGGCGCGAACATGGGGGATTATCTCGAAACGCCGCCTGGACAGGTCTGGGGATCACCCTACACGACCGCCGATTTCATCAACATCCGCAGCCAGGGTTTTGATCATGTGCGCATCCCGACCGGCTGGAATTATCATGTGGGCCCGGCACCGGATTTCACCATCTCGAACAGTTTTTTTGCCCTGGAAGATTTCATGGTCACCAACGCGCTGAACCAGGGCCTCGGCGTCATCATCAACATTCATAACTGGAATGAATTTGCGACGAATGCGCCGGCCAACACCAACGAGTTTTACGCCCTCTGGCGTCAGATCGCCGCGTATTATTCCAACAGCCCGCCGCCAGTGACCTTTGAACTGATCAACGAACCCAACGGTCCCGGCTCCTCGACGGCCATTCTCAACCCGATTTACGCGGAAGTCATCCGCCAGATCCGCCTGACCAATCCGAACCGGACAATTTTTATGGATCCGGGCCAATGGAATGGCATCAGTGAACTGGCCAACGTCCTGTTGCCAGATACGGATAGCAACCTGATCGTCACCGTGCACTGCTACGACCCGTTTTATTTCACGCATCAGGGCGCCACCTGGCCCGGTCCGGACACGGCGACCACCGGCGTCATTTTCCCCGGACCGCCACTTACGCCATTGATCCCGGCGGGAGGCATCGGAGCTTATGTCACCAACTGGATCGCCGATTACAACACGATCCCCGCCGGGGGCAATCCCAGCAGTCCCATCGCCTTCGTGTCCGAACTGCAGATGGCGCGGCAATGGTCGGACCATTACGGACGCCCGGTTCACGTTGGAGAATTCGGTGCCTACTCCGCCTATGCCGACACCCATTCACGCGCCAATTTCTACACCACCTTCCGCTCCACGCTGGACGGCCTCGGGCTTGGGTGGGCGATGTGGGACTGGAATGCCGGGTTTCACTACTGGGATGCGAACACGGGCCAGCCGGTGCCGGGAATGCCGGCCGCGCTGTTTCCGACGCCAAAACTGACGACCACCGCGCCGGGAAAAATCCAATTCGACAGCGCCGTGGCCAAGACATTTATCATCGAACGGACTTCATCCATCGGACAGCCGGCAAACTGGAGCGGCATCCGGACGCAGACCCTGACCAGTCCAACATTTTACTTCGCCGACCCGGCGGCCGGCCAGACCAACACGACCTTTTACCGCGCCAGATGGGTCAAGTAGGTTGGCATGAGCCGGGCGAGCCAACTTCTGGACATCGCGCGTTTCTTTTGAAACACTCCGCCGCCGTGAAACAATCAATTGTCACCCTGGACATGGAAGGCGTCCTGACGCCGGAAATCTGGATCGCCGTCGCCGAGAAAACCAAAATTCCGGAACTGCGCCGCACCACGCGCGACGAGCCGGACTATGACAAGCTCATGCGCTACCGCATCGAGATCCTTGACAGGCACGGCATCAAGCTGTCGCAGATCCAGGAAGTCATCGGCACGCTCAGTCCCCTGCCCGGCGGCAAGGAATTTCTGGAAGAACTGCGTTCGCTCGTGCAGGTCATCATCTTGTCGGACACGTTCGAGCAGTTTGCGCAGCCGCTGATGCGCCGGCTCAACTGGCCGACGCTGTTCTGCCACCGGCTCGTCGTCGGGAACGACCGCATCGCCGGCTACCAGTTGCGCCAGCCCAACCAGAAGCAGAAATCCGTCGCCGCGCTCAAGTCGCTGAACTATCACGTCATTTCCGCCGGCGATTCCTACAACGACACCGCCATGCTCATCGAGGCGGACCGGGGCTTCCTGATCCACGCGCCGGAAAAGGTGAAGCAGGAATTCCCGCAGTTCCCGGCCGTTGACAGCCACGCGGAACTGCTCCAGATCATCAAGGGGGCGATGTAAATGCCGACCAACAAAGGCGCTTTCAAGATTTTCTCGCTGACCGGGATCAGTGTCTTCGTGCATTGGTCATGGTTTCTCGTTGCGATCTATTCCATCCAGTTTCGCACGCACGAGTATTCCTCGATGATCTGGAACGCGTTGGAATATCTGTCGCTGTTCGCCATTGTGCTGACCCATGAATTTGGCCATCAACTCGCCTGCCGGCAGGTCGGTGGAAAGACGCACGACATCATCCTCTGGCCGCTGGGTGGCGTGGCCTACGTCCTGCCACCGCAAAGACCCGGGGCCCAGCTCTGGAGCATTGCCGCCGGCCCGCTGGTGAACGTGGCGCTGATTCCAGTTTTGTCCGTTCTGGTATCGGCGTCGTCGCACCTCGGCTGGTCCGATTCGCATCCCGACGCCTACGAGCTGATCCATAACATCTGGGTCATCAACATCGTGCTTCTAGTTTTCAACCTGATGCCGGTCTACCCGCTCGACGGCGGACAAATTTTGCGCTCACTGCTGTGGTTTTTGTTCGGCCGCGCGAACAGCCTGCTGGCCGCGAGCGTCATCGGCTTCATTGGCGTGGCCGCGTTGATCCTGCTGGCCATTTTTTCAAGGAACTGGTGGTTGGGAATTATGGCGGCATTCATCCTGATGAATTGCTGGAGCGGATTGAAGCAGGCGCAGGTGCTGGCGCGAATCGCAAAAATTCCCCGCCGTGCCGGCTTTGCCTGTCCGTCCTGCAAAACCGCGCCGCCGCTTGGCGAACTCTGGCGCTGCGGCGAATGCGGCCAGGGGTTTGACACGTTCCTCTCGCAGGGCGCCTGCCCCCACTGCGGAACGCAATTCAACGCCACCCAATGCCTCGACTGCGGAACCTCGCGGCCCATCGCCGAGTGGCGGTCCAGTGCCACCGAAAGATAATTAAATATAGAAAACAGGAAACCGCTTTTCCTCCGTTCCTGCTTACCTAATTGAAAAATCAGTCTTCCGCCTTGAATGCGCGCGCCACCAGGTCGCGCACGGCCTGCTTCGGATTTTTCTCCTCGTAGAGCATCGCATGGACTTCCGCCATGATCGGCGTCGGCACCTGCTTTTCCTGCGCCAGCCGGTGCGCGGACCGCGCGGTGGGATAACCCTCCGCCAGCTTGGGATGCGACGCCTCGATCGCCGTCATGGTTTCGCCCCGGCCCAGCCGCTCGCCCAGATCGCGGTTACGACTTTGTTTGGAAAAACACGTCAGCATCAGATCGCCCAGGCCGCTCAGGCCGGCGAATGTTTCCGCCTGCGCGCCGCAGGCCACGCCGAGCCGGCGCATTTCGGACAAGGCCCGCGTCACGAGTCCGGCCTTTGTGTTGTCGCCGTAGCCGAGGCCGTCGCTGACGCCCGCCGCGATGGCGATGACATTCTTTAGCGCGCCGCCGTATTCGACGCCGAGAATGTCCGCACTCCGATAAATGCGAAATTCGGGGCGGTGAAACAGCCCCTGGACGGTCTTGGCGGTGCCGTCGCTTTCGCAGGCGCAGACAACGGTGGTCGGAATGCCCAGCGCGACTTCCCGGGCAAAGCTCGGGCCGGAGAGCGCGGCCACGCGATCCGCCGGCGCGTGCTCGCGCAGAATGCGGCTCATCGTCTCGCCGGTCTCATATTCAACGCCCTTGGTGACGCTGACGAAGAGGGCCGGATGCCCTTTTAGTCTTGCCGCCACTTCGCGGAACGCCTGTGACGGAACCGCCAGCACCACGCCTTCCGCGCCGCCAACGGCCTTTTTGAAATCCGCCTCCGTCTTCCAGTCCGTCGGCAAAGCCACGCCCGGCAGGTAGCGCTCGTTGTGTCCGCCCTGGATTTCTTCCAGCAATGCGGGATTGATATCCCAAAGCGTCACGGCATTGCCGTTTTCGTGGAGGATCTTGGCCAGCGCCGTTCCCCACGCGCCCGCGCCAAGCAGGGTGATTCTCATTTCGTGATCTCCGGAGTTGAAGGTTTTTTGCCCAGCCGGTTTTCCGTTCCGGCCATGAGCCGTTGGAGGTTGGATTTGTGTTTGTAAATCGCCAGCGCGCCGAGCGCGGTCGTGACGATGCCGAGAAATAAATTGTATGGAGTCATGATCCAAACCGTCGCGGTCAACGCAATCGCCGCCGCGATGGAACCGACCGACACGTATCTCGTCAGCAAAATCGCGAGAATAAAAATGCCCAGCGCTACCAAAACCGCCCACGGCGCCAGCGCGAGATAGACGCCCGCCGTCGTCGCGATGCCTTTACCGCCTTTGAATTTCAGCCAGCAGGTGTAATTGTGGCCGAGGACGGCGGCAACGCCTGCGATCACATGACATTTCAATTTGAATTCGACCGGCTCGTTTTGAAATAAAACAAAAAGGCCGGAATAATGCGGCGCGAGCCCCTTGAAAACCCAGCCAGCGAGAAAGGCACATGCCGCATAACCCTTCAGCGCGTCCATGAGCAGCACGAAGATGCCCGCCGGTTTGCCCAGCACGCGCATGGCGTTGGTCGCGCCAATGTTGCCGCTGCCCACGCTGCGGATGTCAACGCCCCTGGCCTTCGCCACCAGAAAGCCTGTCGGAATCGAGCCGAGCAGATACGCGGCGAGCGCGATCAGGATGTAACCGAGAACTGGCACGGCGACACTTTAGGTATCTGAAGTCCAAAGTTCAAAGTCCAAATGCGTCGCAACCATCTGCCGGCGGCGGGCATGGCGCAAATTTGGATTCACACTCCGGCACACCTTGCTTAACATCCGCGCATGCTGATGAACAAAACTTCGCGCATTTATGTGGCCGGCCACTGCGGTCTGGTGGGCAGCGCCATCTGGCGCGAGCTGGAACGGCAGGGATTCCAAAACCTCATCGGCCGCAGGCATTCGGAGGTCAATCTGCTGGATGAGACCGCAGTGCAGAATTTTTATGCGGAGACAAAACCGGAGTTTGTCTTTATCGCGGCGGCCAAGGTGGGCGGCATCCACGCCAACAACACTCAACCCGCGGAGTTTCTGTTCGAGAACCTGCACATCCAAAATCATCTCATCCACGGCGCCAGGCGGGCGGGGGTGCGGAAAGTCCTGTTCCTCGGCAGCTCCTGCATTTATCCGAAGCTGGCGCCGCAGCCGCTCAAGGAGGAATATCTGCTCACCGGCCCGCTGGAACCGACAAATGAATGGTATGCCGTCGCCAAAATCGCGGGCATCAAGCTCTGCCAGGCGTATCGCCGGCAATACGCCTGCGATTTCATCAGCGCCATGCCGACGAACATGTATGGGCCGAATGACAATTACGATCTGCAGTCGTCGCACGTGCTCCCGGCGTTGATCCGTAAAATTCATGACGCGAAAACCAGTGCCGCCCTGACCGTCACCTGCTGGGGAACCGGCACGCCGTTGCGGGAATTTCTTTACGCTGATGATCTGGCGTCCGCCTGCGTTTTTTTGATGCAGAATTACAGCGAGGAACAGTTCATCAACGTCGGCAGCGGCAGCGAAATCACCATCCGCGAACTGTCGGAGCTGGTAAAACGCACCGTTGGCTTTTCCGGTGAGATTGTCTGGGACAAATCCAAGCCGGACGGCACGCCACGGAAACTGATGGACAGTTCGCGCCTGTTCGCGCTGGGCTGGAAACCGCAGGTGGACCTGGCCGCCGGCATCCGGCTGGCATACGAGGATTTTCTGGCCAAGCTGCCGCGCGGAAAATAATTCAGCCCGCAACGCGGCCCTTGCCGGCCAGGTGGTCCTTCACCAGTTGCATGTCCGAATCCACCATCAACTTGGCGAGCGCCTTGAAGGTCGTTTTCGGTTCCCAGCCAAGTTTTTGTCTGGCCTTGGAATAATCCCCGATCAACAGGTCCACCTCGGCGGGGCGGAAATAATTTGAGTCAATCTCGACATGTTTCTGCCAGTCCAGGCCAGCGTGGGCGAAGGCAACCTCGAGAAATTCCCGGACGCTGTGCGTCTCGTTGGTGGCGATCACAAAATCGTCCGGCTGTTCCTGCTGTAGCATCAGCCACATCGCCTCGACATATTCCTTCGCGTAACCCCAGTCGCGCTTGGCGTCAATGTTGCCGAGGTAAAGTTTGTCCTGCAACCCCGACTTGATGTGCGCCACGGCGCGGGTGATCTTGCGCGTGACGAACGTTTCGCCGCGGCGGGGCGATTCGTGGTTGAACAAGATGCCGCTGCACGCGAACAAATTATAGGACTCGCGATAGTTCACCGTGATCCAGTGGGCATAGACCTTGGCGCAACCATACGGGCTGCGCGGATAAAACGGGGTGGTCTCGCGCTGCGGAATGTCCTGCACCTTGCCGAACATCTCGCTGGACGAGGCCTGATAAAATCGCGGCTTGATGCCCGTCTCGCGGATGGCCTCCAGCAGCCGCACCGCACCCGTGGCCGTGATGTCCGTGGTGTATTCCGGGCTGTCGAAGCTCACGCGCACATGGCTCTGCGCGGCCAGATTGTAGATCTCCTCGGGCGCAATCTTGCCGATCAACCGCGACAACGCGCTCGCGTCGCTCAAGTCGCCATAATGCAGCTTCAACGCGGACTTCGGAACGTGCGGATCGGCATAAATATGTTCCAATCGCGACGTGTTGAACGTGCTCGTGCGGCGGATGATGCCGTGAACCTCGTAGCCTTTGGACAAGAGCAATTCCGCCAGATAGGAGCCGTCCTGCCCGGTGATGCCGGTGATTAGCGCGCGTTTGGCCATAGATTATTGCTGAATAATTGAGGAGCCGCCCGGGCAACGCAAGTGAAACTTCGCCGCGAACGTGGAACGCGAATCGTTGCATCGTAAAACTGTTGAACCAGCGATGCACGATGGATCCACGATTCAACAATGTAACGATTTGCCGCCTTGCAGCGCCTCTGGCAAACTTCGCGCATGGCAAAAGTCAAAGTCGCCGTCCTCGGCACCGGCTCGCTCGGTCAGCATCACGCCCGCATCTACTCCGAACTCCACGCTGCCGGCCAAGTGAAACTCACCGGCATTTACGACGCGCACGCCGAAACCGCCCGCAACATCGCCGCGAAACACAAGCTCCACGTCTTCGCCTCCATCGCCGAGGCCGCCGCCGCCAGTGACGCGTTGAACATCGTCACGCCCACCACCACTCATTTTGACATCGCGAAAAGATTACTCACGCAGGGCAAACATGTCCTCGTCGAAAAACCGATGACCGACAGCTCCGAGCAGGCCGCCGAACTGATTCAAATCGCGCAGAAAAACAACTGCGTATTGCAGGTCGGTCACGTCGAGCGGTTCAATCCGGTTTTCACCTTTCTCCAGGAGGTTGCCACCGAGCCGAAATTTATTGAGTGCCATCGCCTCTCGCCCTTCCCTGCCCGCTCCACCGACATCGGCGTGGTGCTCGATTTGATGATCCACGATCTGGACGTGATTCTCGCGTTCGTGAAATCGCCCGTGACCAGCGTGGACGGCGTGGGCATTCCCGTGTTGAGCAAGAGCGAGGACATCGCCAACGTGCGCCTGCGTTTTGCCAACGGCTGCGTAGCCAACCTCACTGCCAGCCGCGTCAGCCCGGAGCGGATGCGCAAGATCCGCGTCTTCAGCGGTCCGACCAATCCCTGCTACATCTCGCTCGATTACCGCGTGCAGGAGGGATTCATCTACCGCGTCGCCCGCGACGGCGAGGAAGAAAGTTCGCTGCTGAAAAAAGTGCTCGCCGCCAAGTTCGGCATCGGCAAAGACTCGACCATCGTCAGCCAGTTTGCCGGCAAAAAGATCGTGCGCGAGCCGGTGCCGATTGCGAAGGACGAACCGCTTAAGCTGGAACTGCAAAGTTTCGTCAACTGCGTCCGCGAAAAACAGACGCCCGTCGTCAGCGGCGAATCCGCCAAGCGCGCGCTGGACCTGGCATTTGAAATTACCCGGCAGATTCAAAATCAAAATACTTAAGCTCTGAAGCCTTTGAAAGTCCCCAGCCAGATGAATTACTGAAACATGTTTGAAAATGACACCCAAGTTTGTGCCGTGCTCCGACATTTCAAATCGGATTCTCCATACCTTACTTTAGAAGATGATTCTTGGATTCAGGAATTGAACGATGAGGATAGGAAAGAACTCGCTAGTAATCTTAAACATTTCAATAACTACCCACACGACAAACATCTTGTTTGCAAATGGTATTAAGTTGGACGAGTAAAAAGATTTAGCGTGCTCCAAGATAATACACATGCATATTTTGTTCCGCTGTTTATTGCGTTGAAACTTTTTAAAAGCGGGCATTTGTTCATGCCGATGTGTTTCTATTCCCATCAGAAAAAGTGGCGGGAAATGGCATTGCACGGAGAAGATAATTATGGCTTCGGATATGGTCTTGAAATGGGAGAAAAGCCTTATGAATTAAACAATGCAGATGTTGCGCAATTTCAAAATTTCAAGACGACTATCTCACCGCATCTTGAATTCCTAAATTTCAGCTGCATTCCCTATCGGAAACCACCAAAAGCTCTTCAAACAACTGCTGCCATCCGTGTCTGGATGCAGCGGAGCACTATTGGGTCGTGGAAGTCTCGGTGGGTGTTTTTCCAAACAGGTTTTTTGCCCAGTTTTCAATGTCGGACAACTGTCTTTTCTGTGCGGAAAAATTGGTCTGCGCGCTGGCCAGTTCAGACTGCACAATCAAAAGTTGTTGAAACTGGTTCGTCATGACTGATTGCTGGTTGATGATGTTTGCCTCCGCCTCGGTAATTCTGGATTGAACCAGGCCGAACTGCTTTTGCTGGTCTTCGATCCGGGTCTGGTGGTTCTCCAATTGATCGTGCATGGCAACTGTGTTGGCTTGAATGGTGTTCGCATTTTTTTCTGCATCCTGAATTCGGCTCTGAATCTCGTTCAATTCCTTTTGGTGTCTGGCGATGTCGGTTTCTTGATTGGCCAGTTGATCGTGAATTTCCGAGGTGGTTTTTTGAACGGCGTCCACCTGCTGGCCAAATGCGGTCAGCTTGGCGGTTGTATCCGGGGCAATCAGGGATTTTGCCCACCCTTGAAACCTTTGGGAAGAGCAGAGCACAATAAACACGGCAGCCCAGGCCGTCAGGACAGCGCCAGCAGCCCGGTTTTTGGCGAGAAGCTTGTATGCCAGTCGCAAAAGGTAGTAAGCGAACAATATTCCGATAATTTGTCCGAACGCTTCGATAATCTTTTCAGCTATTTCCATAATTAAACAGAGTTGACCAACATTTTAGAAGCGGTAAACAGCATCCAAGATGCCACTTTCACTGACCACTTGATCAGGTGCTTGGATATTGGCGGCCTGAAAAGTCGGGCATTGGGGAATGTGCCCTAATGATGGAAATCTCAATTGAAGCCCAAATATTTGAATGCGTAACAGGTTTAGCGGCAATTATTCTGTTTTTTTTGGATTTTTTAGCCAGTGTTTGCCTTCTGGTGCAAATCAGCTTGGCAATCCTCATGTTCCAATTGCCAGTCAGGCTTTTAACAGGCCTTCAAATCTGACCCGTTGCTGTCAAAATTCAGGACATTTCCCCGGAATTCATCTCAATAAAAGCCATCCATCCGATCCCCCCGGCACGGTATCAGACCCAACGCCAAAGCTTTGCCGGGTCTGTGGCAATGCAATTTCAGCCGATCTAAATGGAGGTGAACCTGATTACTGTTCCAGCAGCCGGAAAAACTGGACCGGATAACCCGTTGAACTGACGTTCAGGCTGTTAATGGACATTACGGGCGTGATGGTTGAGAGTATGGTCCAGTTCAACAGGTTGGTTGAAGCCTGCACTTGATAGGTCAATCCCGGCACCAGCGTCATGTTGAGTTGGACGTTGCCGTTTGACTGATAGTTGACACTGGTGAATTTGAAGACACCCGACCCGGGGCCTTCGCCATTCAAGTAGAAGATGAATGGCTGCGGCGCCGCCGACGTGTTGGTAACGGCAAGGAAATAGGAATAGCCTGGCTGCCATGGCCAATTACCCGGGGTCTGCAGGAATACGTTAAGCGAACTGTTCACATTATTTATCGAATACCAGTCATCCGCCGTGGTGATGGTGGGCGCACTGCCCTGGTCAAGGAACAGCCAGACGCTGCTGGCGTTGGTTGAATAATGAATCCAACGCACCGCATCGGGCGGCACATCCACCCGGTATTTCATCAAACCAAACGCGGGTATTGTGTTGCTGGTGTACCCGTTATAGAAAGGAATGACGTTGGTATAATCGATGTTGCCACCGTTCGTGTTGCAACTGACGGAGAAAGTTGAATCATTAATCGCGCGGAAACCCAGATAGTAGGTGTTGCCGGGCCGCAAGGGTGGGCATGACAAGATATAGGTTCCCGGCGAACTGTATGAAAGATAGGGTCCGTGGTTCTTGTCATCCAAACTGGAACTCCAATCGCGATAATCGGTAACCGTGGTTGCCTGACCCGGCGGTACGCGGTCACGCACATACATCACGACGCTGCCGAGTTGCACGTTAAACGTCACATTCCAATTGACTGGTGCATTGGTCGGAATCTGAAATGCATAATATAACCAATCGCCGGCCACCATTTGCTGGTTGGTGGCACCGCCGCCGTTCAAGGTCAGATTGGTGATGCTGCCGGTGTCCATCCGGAGACGATAGCGGACATTGGAACTGCCGCCGGCCTGAACGGCGAGATACCAGAGGCCATTCGTCAAATGCGCCTCGAACCTTCCGTTTAACGGCACCCAGTTGCCATATTCACTGCCGCCGGCGGCACTGAGGCTGCGATCATACAGCGAACCACCATAATTACCATCCAGCTGATGACTTAATGTCGGCGCCGCGCCCGCGCGGATGTAAAGATTGGGGTTACCGCTGATGGCATCAAGTCGAGTGCGGAGGATTCCGGTATTGTTGGTGGGGACCACGATGGCATAATAATCAAATTGGCCTTGGGCCAGATCGACCCCCTGGTCGGCTTGCAGCCCTTGCAGCGGCAGGCCATTGGTATCCACCCCCGTGTCAGCGAAGAGGGGCCCGGCTGGCGGCAATCCCGTGGTGGTCACCAATGACCCGATGGCCGGCATAGTCCAAGCCGGACGGGTGAGCTGCAAGCTGCTGCTGGTAAGAGTGTACGAGGTAATGCCAGAACCATTTACCTCGACGTACCAGGTTCCCGGAGTCAAATAAGGCGGCACGGCAATAAATTGAGAGGTCTGAAAGGGTGAAGTGCCGTCATAATAATAATAACTGTCCGGCAAGACGCCCTGTCTGATGCGGATGCTGGCGGTGCCGCTCGTCTGGGCCACGCTCAACTTCCAGCCGATAACTGGCTGGCCGTTCAGGGTGGCTGGAACCGTGACTTGGTAGTACGCACTCTGGCCGTTAAGCAAGGTGCCGGTGGCGACATTTGAGAATCCGCCGCTATTCAGGCTGGGATCGAACACGAGCGTGGGCGTTGGCATCTCCCGGATATGCGCGGTATAAATTGCGTCCGGAACAAGGCCCGCGAGGTAGGAAGCTTGAACCGTCAAGGAATAATTGGTCGGGATCGGATTTGGCAGCGTAATAATGGTTGGCGAACTCCAGGAATAACCGACCCCGCCATCGTAACATTTGATCCCATGCTGCCGGTCACACAAAGTCAAATGGCGTTGTTTCCGGACCGCGCGCGTTTGGCGGGTGTCCCGCTGGTTAAAATGAACCGGGGTTGCACGCTAGAAATCTTCAACCGTGCGTGAAGTTTGTTCTTAAACGCTGTATCCCAGTTCGCGCCATTTCTGGAGTTTGTAAATCAGTGCGCGGCGGCTGATGCCAAGCGTTTTGGCGGTTTCCGTGCGGTTGGAGTTGTGCTGGCGCAACGCCTGCATAATGGCCTGCCGCTCAATTTCATCCAGCCGCTCACGGTCGCCGGCTTCACGCGGGGCGGATTGTTCCGCCGCGGCGCGCACGCGCGTGGGCAGGTGTTCAGACAGGATGATTTCGCTGCGGGAAAGCAGGGCCGCCCGCTCCATGGCGTTGCGCAATTCACGGACATTGCCCGGCCAGGGATAATTTTCCAGGCCGGTGGCAACCGGATCCGAAAAGCGCGCCCGGCCCTTGGTGAATTCCTCGATGAACCGGGCGGCCAGCGGCAGAATGTCCTCGCGCCGTTCGCGCAGCGGCGGGATGTTCAGCTCCACCACGTTCAGACGATAAAATAAATCCTCGCGGAAGCGTCCGGCCTTGACCTCGTCTTCGAGAACGCGGTTGCTCGCGGCCAGGATGCGCGCATGGGTGTTCACCTCGCGGTTCGAGCCGATGCGTTGAAAACATCCGCCCTGCGTCACGCGCAGCAGCTTGGCCTGCAGCGGGGGTGACATTTCGGCAATCTCATCGAGAAAAATCGTGCCGCCGTCCGCCTCTTCAAAACGCCCGATGCGCTGCGAGGATGCGCCGGTGAACGCGCCTTTTTCATGCCCGAACAGCTCGCTTTCCAAAAGGGTTTCAGGGATTGCGGCGCAGTTGACTTTGATCATGGGGCCGGCGGCGCGCAGACTCCAGGCGTGGATCACATCGGCCATGATCTCCTTGCCGACGCCGCTTTCGCCGGTGATCAACACGCGCGTTTCGGACGGGGCGATCAACGCCGCGTCGCGGAACACGGCCTGCATGAGCGGGCTGCGGGCGACAACAAAATCCGGCAATGGTTTCTCCGCGTCAAAGCGCAGCGGGGCGGCCGGGGCAATGCCGATGGCCAGCCGGACGGAGACCAGCAGTTCGTCCAAATCAATCGGCTTGGACAGGTAGTTGACCGCGCCATCGCGCATGGCGGCCACAGCGTCGCGCACATCGGTGAAGGCGGTGACGAGCAGGACGGGCAGCATCGCGTGCTCCTTGCGGGCCAGACGCAGAGTCTCCAGCCCGGTGAGCCCCGGCATCCGCACATCGGAGATCATCATGTCGAATTTGCCCGCGCGCAACGTTTCCAACGCCTGACCGCCGGAGTCCGCCAGCACCGTTTCAAATTTCTGGCTGCGCAAAAAAGAATCCAGCAGGCTGCGCTGGCCGGGGTCGTCATCCACGATCAAGATGCGCGGCGACCCGGCTGGTTTCTTGCGCAGTTCGGTTGCCATGCCCCAAGCTATCCGAATCAGGCTGTAAGTTTCAAGTGAGTGATGCGAAAAACGGCGCCCTGGGGAACGTTGGGCAGACATTCAATTTCCCAGCCATGCGCCAAAATGATCTGTTGCACGACCGCGAGACCAAGGCCGGTTCCCTTTTCGTTGGTGGTGAAATAGGGTTTGAAAATTTCCTGGCGCCGTTCGGGCGGAACGCCGGGGCCGTGGTCGCGGATTTCCAGAAAAGCCTCCGTGACGCCCTGCCGGCCGGTGACCACCTGGATTTCGGCCTGGCTGGCCACGGCCTGGATGGCGTTGAGCAGCAGATTGAACAACACCTGCCGGAGCAGTTGTTCGTCGGCTTCGACGGAAACCGGCTCGCCTTTCACCGCCACCTGGATTTTCTTTTCCTCCAGGTCATAATTCAAGGCGCGCACCACCTCGTTAACGACAGAATTCAGCGCCAGCTTCGTGCGGCGGACTTCGCGCGGGCGGGAGTAGTTGATGAATTCGTTCAACTGCACCGTGACCTTGTCGGTTTGATCCACGATGGCGCGAGCTTTTTCCCGGATTTCCGCCGGCGCCTCCGACTGCTTGGAAAGCATCTGCGCCATACCGCGTATGATGTTGAGTGGATTACGCGTCTCGTGCGCGAGGCCGGCGGCGGCGAGATTCATCTCTTTGAGGTGCGAATTCAATTCGCTGGCGCGGACGAGGCGGATTTCCAGCTCTGCCGTCTTGGAAATATTGCGCAGCGCCAGTCCGCCACCGGCGGCGGACATGCCCGCGAAAAAGACGATGATGAACCGCAGCCAGAGGTCGTGAACACAAACAGCACGGTAATTTTCCGTGGACATGACGAGCACCAGTCCGTGCAGTTCATGCGTGGCGGCGAGCGCCTTGAAATCGGCCTCGGACATCCAGCGCATCCAGGGCGGACGGTGCGAGCCGCCGCGCGGCGGGCCGCCCCGTTCGCCGTTGGTGAATGTATTTTCAAAACCGTTCGTGGGCGGCGGGCCGTCCGACGGCGGTTCCGGCCGGGGAAAATCCCGTTCGCCGCCGCGCAGGCCGTTGGTCAGGCTGCGGAACGATGGCAAAACGACGGTGGCATTGTTGGTCACGCCTTCGGATACACTCGCCCCCTCGACAGGATTCACGAACGTCACGCTGTTTTTTCCCCAATACTCGCCTTCCTGCGTGAACGCCTTTTGGTCGAAGCTGGTTTCGCCGACGGAAACAACCGGGTCGCCTGCGGTGTTCAGCAGGGTGACGGAAATCAGCTCGCTGGACTTAACGAGTTCGTTGGTGCGGCTGTTCACGAGCAGATTGAGCACCGGCTCAAGGCGGTCCTGCACCACGGTGCCGCGAAAGCGCAAAGCCCGGATGACCGCGCTCAGGGTGTTGGCGATTTCCCGGGAGCGGTTCCGCAGGTCGGTCTTGGCGGCCTCGCGGACGCGAACGTGCTCCTCCAACTGCCACGCGACGACCAGCACCCAGACCCCTAAAAGCAGGCCGTAAAAGAAGGAACGGTTTCGTCTGGGTTGCATCGGTTTTCAGTAAGGCATCGGGCCGCGCAAAATTCAACTTCTTCCGCTAGTTTTTCTTGACCGGCAGGCGATCAAGAAAACGATCCAGATCCTGCTCTGGAATGGAATTGGTGATGAGCGGTGTCTGACCGGTCTCGCGCGCGGTCAACGCGGCAAGCTGCGACGGCATCTGGATGATGTGGGGCGTGATGAACATCAGCAACTCGTCCTTCTGGTTCGAGTGGCTGCTGAACTTGAAAAGGTTGCCGAGCAGCGGGATGTCGCCCAGCAGAGGAATTTTGCTCTCGCCGGACTGCTTGTCGTTGGAAATGAGCCCACCGATGACGACGGTCTGGCCGTCCGGAGTCACGACCACCGTGTTGGCGGAACGTTTGTCGAGATTGGGTGCATACACGGCGGAGGTGAACAGGCTGGCACCTTCGATCACCTGGCCGGGCGTCGAGTTGTCAATGGAAGTGATTTGCGGCTGGAGAATCATTTGCACCAACCCGTTCTGCCCGATGAACGGCGTGACGTCCAGTTGGATGCCGACGTTCTGATAGGTTCCGTTGATGGAGGGAACGGTGGTGCCGGAGCCGCCGACGGCGGACAGACTGACGCTGCTGGGCAGATAGATGCTCTGACCGACGACAATTTCGGCCATCTGGCCGTCGCGTGCAAGAATGGACGGGCGCGACAGCACCTGTGACTTGCCGGCGGTGGCGATGGCCTGGAGCGTCGCCGTGAAATCGTTGCCCATGATTTGATACATTCCACCATTACCGGCAGCTCCCGGCAAGGACTGGGGCAAATTAAAGTTGTTGTTCAGAGTGTAACTCTGGTTGATCGGGGTAATGCTGGTGGGCACAATGGCTGGAGTGGTGCCTGAATTTAAGGGCGTACCAGGGTTCGCCACGGTTAAATTGGTCAGATAGCCGCTTATTTGCGAAAAGTTTTTGCTGAAACCGGTGTAATTGCCCTGAACGCCTAGGTCGAGCGCCTTGTTGTCTTCCACTTCAACGAAGGCGGCCTTGATGAGCACCTGCGGTTCAGGCGCGTCGAGGCTATCGAGCACCTGTTTGATTTGCTCGCTGGTCTGCTTGTCGGCGATGACGATAATGTTGTGCGTCACCGGATCCACGGAGATGGTCGCGCTGCCGACCGAGCCGTTGTTGTTATATTGGCCGCTGCCGCTGGTCGTGGCACCGCGGTTGGCGTTGTTCCCGGCACCACCAAAGCCTCCGAAACCACCAAAGCCTCCGAAACCACCGAATCCGCCACCGCCGCCGCCGGTGCGTTGCTGGGCGTAAACGGTCAGGGTGGCGCACAAAAGCAAAAACAGCGCGCCGCCGAAATGTTTTTTGAAATAGTTTGTTTTCATAAATTTGGCTTTTATCGAAGTTGTTTTCCGGTTCAGAACGCCCGTCCGGTTCCCCCGGCACCGCCGCCATTGCCAGTTCCGCCAGTTCCAGTGGTTGTGGTGGTCGTGCCCATGGTGGTGGTGCTGTTCTGGGCGCGTTGCTGGAGCGCGCTGTTTTGCGACGACGAACTGGAGCCGCTGCGCGACGTGCTGCTGGATTGGAACATGTTTTGCAGCACCTGCACCGCCTGCTGCGGATCACCGTTTTGCATCTGGAAAACATAAACGCCCTGATCGCGGTCTGAAGGCACGTCCAAATCCGTCATCATGCTCGCGATCTGATCCATCAAATCCTTCGGTGCGGTGACGATGACTGCTTGGATGCGGCTGTCGGCCACGGCTGTGACTTGTGTCGCTTTTTGGATGCGTTGCTGGCTGCCACTCGCAGTGCCGCCGCCAAGCAAGGCCGCCAGTCCGCCACCGCCAAATCCGCCGCCACCGAATCCGCCACGTCCACCACCGCCGCCACCGCGTCCACCGAACTGGATGGGCGCCTGGTTGCCGGATGCATTGGCGCTCGGGAAAACGCTGCTTAACTCGTTGGCCACATCGGTCGGACTGGCGTATTTCAATCGGAACACGCGGATCTCCGTCTCCGCCTCGGCGCTGTCGTCCACCGCCTTGATGATTTCAGCCAGATGCCGGATGTTCGACTGTGTGTCAGTGACCACCACCGAGTTGCCGGCCTCGTTGGCGACAATCGTCGCCTGCGCCGAAACAAAAGAAGACAAATCCGAGACCAGTTGCCGCGCCTCCACAAACCGGATGGGAATGATTTGGGTCACAATCTCATCGTTATTGGGAATGGAATTGGGGTTGTTGCCGGTTTTGACCGGGATGTTGCGCGTCTTCGCGTCGTTTTTGTCAACAATCGTCAGCGTCCGCCCATCGCGGATGGCGGCGTAGTTGTTTCTGTTCAACTCGGTGTTGAGCAGATTCACCGCCTCATCCTGGGTCAGGTGCTTGCCAACGACGGTCACGGTGCCGTTGACCCGCGTATCCTGCACAATGATGAAACCTGCCGCATCGCTCAAATAATTCAACACCATGTCCAGCGGCGCGTGGTTGAAATTCAAATTCAGATCATTTGGATTTGCGCCGCTGGCCGCTTGCGCGGGCGGGGTGAAGGCCGATGGCACGGCTTCCGGCGCATTGCCCTTCGGCAAAATGACCGTGGACTCGACGGGCTGCTCTCCGGTCGGCGCGGTTTGAGCCGGTGCTGGCGCTGCGTCCGGTGGTGCGGCTGCATCCGGCGGCGCGGCCATGGGGTTGTCATCCGGGGCAATGTTTGTCGTTTGCGCGGCTGCCGACCAGAGCATCCCGGAAAGGCAAATGGCGGTCAGGAGGGTTGTGATGGTGGATTTCATTTTAATTCCTTTTCTCTTTGCTGCATGAGTTTTTTCAAAATGTCATTTGGTTCACCGGCGGAACTGGGAGCGGGAGCGGCGTCCGCCTCCGGCACCACGTTCTCCGGGCTGTTGGTATCCGCCGCCACCTCGCTCCGCCCGGCCGGCAGCCAGTGACCCTCTTCCTGCCGCATCGCCTCGCCGGGTTTCATCTCCACCATTTCTTTTTTGTCGGCGGTCTCCAGTTTGACGCCCGCGAGCGTAATCTCCGTCACGGTGTAGCCGGCGATGTCTCCTGATTTTGTCAGCACTTTCCGCAGGTCGGAAGTGTTCCCGTCGAAGAATGCGAACATGCCCTTTTGATAATTGATGGTGCCAACCAGTGTGAATGTTGGCGCCGAGCGCGCCGCCTGCGGATGGTAGGCGGGCCGGTCCGGCGATGAACGCGCGAAACGACTTGGATCAAAAATATTACGCTCCGTGATGAACCGGCTGAACGACGGATAATCCATCGCGCCGGGCACGCTGTTTGACTGCGCGACGACCCCGAGGCCGTTTGCCAGGGCGAATGCCAGCACCAGCCATTTTTTATATCGCTTCGGCTTCATTGTTTTGTTTGCGGGATGAGCGCCAGCCCGCTGATTTGCAGACCGAGCGTGAGCTGCTGGCCGGTGTTGTCATGCGCGCTCAACTCGACCGAATCAAGCTTCAGCGCCGCCGGCCCCTTCTCAATGTCGTAAAGGAACTGGCTCAAAGTGCCGAGACTGCCGGAGGCCTCGACGCGGCAGTTGAGCGTCATATAGTTCGTCGCGTCGTTTTTCCACTGCGGCATGATGCTGCTGATTTCGGCCCCGGTGTCGCGCGACCAGTTGTCGAACAGCTTGAGCACCTGCTGCTCGGCCAGCGACGGATTGTCCGGTAGCGCGTTCGCGCTCATCCCGCTCCAGCGGCTGCGGATGCCCGCCTCGCGCTGGACCAGATATTTTCCGGCGGTGACCTTCGCGCGCAATTCCTTGATTTGCGCCGAGCGCGCGGACCACGCGTTGGCCAGCGGCTCGCCGATGAAATTGACACCGATGAGCAGCGCCAGCGCACCAAGAGTGAGCGCCATCAAAAACTGCTGGCGGTTTTCAATTTTCATTGGCGCCTCCGTTTCCGTATTGGAAATCAAATGTGAACTGCATCGGCGATTTGCCGTGGATCAGGTCCACTTTCAAACCGCTCACACCGTCCGCCGCCCGCAGCTTTGCGAGCATCGCCAGCAGCGTCGCGTTGTCCTGCGCAGTGCCGGAGCAGCTCACCGTGTTGTCGTTTTGAATTTCAATGGTCTTGGCCGTCACGACTCCGTCCTCGGGAAACGCCAGGGTCAGTTGCCGCAAAATCGCCAGGTCTTGGAACGTGTCGTCGAACCACGGCCGATACTGCCGGATCTGGTCCTGCACGGTCTCAAGTTCACCGACCTTCGCCGACATTCCGGACCATTGCGACCGTAACCGCCAGAGCTGGATCTGCTGGATAAAAAACAATCCGCCGACAACCGCCACGATGCCGGCGACAATCACGCCGACCGTCCGCAAGCGACCGGAGGCGTATTTCGTGGCGAACTGTTCGATCAGCGTCGGCTTTGGCGGCAGAAAATCAAATGCCGGCGGTTGCTCCATCAGCAGCCGCGCCGCCAGGCTGAACACCGCCGACACCGGCGCATCCGGCGGGAGCGTCGCGCCAAACTCCTCCGGCTTGCAAACCGTGACGATTTCCACGCTCAAGCCCATCGGCTCAAAGCGCAGTTCCATTTCGTCGGCGAGCTGCTGCGCGAGTTCGCGCGGGCCGAAAATGCGGATTTTTTTCACCATGTCGCGCAGTTCGGCGGGCAGCTGGCCTAGCGTGATGCGCGCCTCGCGGGCGACGAGATTGGGCAGCAGCGCCGGCTGACCGGCGGGATTTTCAATCGCGCCTTCGAGCGCGCGCAGCGCCGCCACGCCGCCGCCGCAGGTGATTTGCAGCGACACCGTGCTTTCGCCGATGGCCAGCGCCAGGACACCGTTGGAATTTTCCGCCGCCGGCGGCTGCAGCGCCGCCAGGCCGAGCGCAAAGCTGACCGGCTTCAATTTTGCCGCCGCCAAAACCCGCCCCAGGGTCACGACGTGCGCGCCGGGAATTCCCGCCAGCAAAACATATTTTTTATCCGCCGCCAGCGGGCAGCGCGAGCTGGCGAGCTGCAGCGCCGCCACGTCGGTGGGAAATCCGCGCTCGGCTTCCATCTGCAGGAGGTTTGCCGCATCGGTCTCCGGCAGCGGCGGCAGCTCGGTGTGCGTGGTCAGCATCCACTTCAGCGGCAGGCCGAAAACGCAATGCCGTTCGCGCACGCCTACGGCGTCAAGCTGGTTGCGGATTTCGCGGCCGACCAGCTCCGGCGCGGCGGTCAGCGGGTCGAGCGTGAGCGCGAAGGAGAATTTTTGCTGCAACAGCAGCGAACCGTTGACACGCCGCATCACCACGCCGTCCAGCCGGCTGCCGTCCAGTGCGAGACCGAGCACGCCGGCGAGCCGTCTGCGTTTCCGGAATTTTATTTTCAAGATGTTGTTCATTGCGTTTCCTTCGCGACCCAGTCCTGCCGGACCTTTTCGCCCAGCGCCCAGCCGAGCCGGCTCAAATCCTGGCGGTACAGAATGATCGGCGTGCCTTCGCTGGTGTCGAAAATGAACTTCACCCGCCGGTAGCCGCGCCCGAACGGCCCGACCGCCGCGATGTCGGCGGTGAACTGAAAACTGTGCGTGGTGACATAATCGCCGCGCTGCAACGCCGTGAGCACCGGGCTGTTGTTGCCCAGCGCATCAATCATCCACGCGACGGAGCCGAGGCTGTTCGGATTCTGCTGGCGATAGGTGATGAGCGTTTGGGCTGCGGCCTGCGCCGTCTGTTCGTCCACGTTCAACCCCATGAACAATGCCGTCAGCACGTCGGCACCGGCGGTGTTGATGTTGATGCGCCCGCGGAAATAGGTGTTGGTGCTGGTGGTCACGTCGTTGTAAATCTTCGTGAAATCCGCCGTGCTCATGCCCAGATTGTGGCAGCGGACGGCCAGATCCAGGATGCCGTTGCAGTTTCTCGGTGGTGGCGGTGAACCTGCCACAACGGAATGAATGTTACGATAGATGGCCGTGGCAATCGAGCTCGCGTTGCCGACGACTTCGTTCTGAAAAAACGTCTGCAAGATTTGCTGGGACGCCGTGTTCGCGTTGGTCAGCGAAGTGCCGTCGGAATGGAAATTCGGCTCACGCGTGTAAACCGTCGTGTATTCGAGCAGGCCATAATTCATTTCGCCGGTGCCGCTCGAACTCTTTTCATTCGCATCCAGCACGCCGTTGCGGTTGAGGTCGTCACCGGCTAGTAGGTCAACCGTCGCGCCATAAACCAGCCGCAGTTCGTCCACGGTTTCAAACGGCGCGTTTTTTGGCAGATAGCCGAGGGATGCGTAATCCAGCGACACCACTCCATTCGTGCCGCGCCAGTCCATGATGGCGTTGGCAAAATCCAACGTCATGTTCGGCAGATACGACAGCACGTTGGTGTTGACCGTGTTCAAGTTCAGCTTCGAGCCTTCGTCCACGAGGCCAAAGGCCGGCTCGGAGGAATTTTGAACGGACGGGTCGCGGCCGATGAGCCAGAAATGCGCGTCGCCAACAGGCACGGCCGCGCAGGCGAATTCGTTGGTGGCCGGCACCGCGCCGTTGGTCGCAAAATTCTGGAGCACATAACCGACGTAGCGCGCCGCGCCTTCAATGGCCTGGTCCGCCACGAGGCCGCTGACGCGATTGTCCGATGCGCGCAGTTCATACGTCATTGTGTTGGCGAAATACAGCGCGATGCTCACCAGCCCGATGGCCACCCAAAGCACGATGATAAGCACGGAACCGCATTGATCAGGAAAACGCCGAACACTCAACATCGAAGGCTGAACTTCGAACGGCCCGGCGTTCGGGCTTCGGTGTTCGGCGTTCAGCCTTCGATGTTTCTGTTCAATTTTCATTTTCAACTTCATTGGCTGCCGGTCAGCACCGCGTTCGTGCGCGATTGTGAATCTATTGGCACCACAATTTCTATGGGCTGCGAGTTGGGGCTGCTCGACATCTGGATATCCACGCGGACGGCCAGCGGCAGATTGGTGTTCACCGAGGTCACGCCGGTGGTATCCCAGGTATCCTGCCATTGCGCGCCGTCGAAACACGAAAATTTGATGCTCGCCACGCCGCTCAACATGAGCTGATCGTCCACTTCCGGCGTCGTCAGTGTCAGAAGGTTTCGCGTGACGCTACGGACCAGATCCTGGCCGGTGGCGGAGCGGTCGGCCGGTTGTTTCAATTCGTAGGTGACGCGCTGGATATCCGCCCACGGCGCGTTGACGCCCAGCGCGCCGGTTGCGGTGAACATCTCAATCGCCACCGGTTCGGGCACGCCGGGGCTGGACACGTTGCCAGCCCGGAAATCGCCGGACAGAACCTTGGTCGTCCCGTTGGTCGGCGTCATGGCGCACTGCAAATCCCGGCGCAAAATCGTCACCGTCTGGTCCACCGGCGTGGCTGCATCCACCGCGGCGCTCGTCTCATCGCGCAGGCGCAACGCGGCAAACAACACGGCGTTGACGGCCACCAAAACGATGGCGGCCACGCCGATGGCGAGAATCATCTCGACCAGTGTGAATGCGTGCGTGCTGTTCATTTTAATTTTCACGGTTGCGACCCCGTCGTAACCGTCGGCTGCGTTTGCAAGCTCGCCAGCGTGCTTAATTTCACCGAATAATCCTTGCCCTGCGCCGGGAATTTCACTTCCGCCGTCACCAGTTGCATCGCATCCTGCGGCCAGCTCTGGCTAGAGAGCGTCCAGCGAAAATCCAGCGCGCCTTCCGACACCGTGCCGTTTTGTACGCCGTTGTTCCAGTTGGTCATGACGAGGCTTTCATTCAGGACGCGGTCGGCAATGCGCGCCGCCGCGCCCTTGCGCGCGGCCACTTCGCCCGCGAGGCTCGAAACATGCAGCGCCTCCACCGCCGCCGGGATGACGATGGCGAGGAACAGCATCGCCGCCATCACCTCGGCCAGCGTGAACGCGGCGCGATTTTTAATTTTTGGTGGCGCTAATTGCATAACCCGTGTGGCTGCGCGATTCGATCAGCCAGCGCGAAAAGCCGGCCGAATCCGTCAACTGAAGCGTTTGCGGACTGTTTTCATCCACCGTGCCGTCCGCCAGAAAACGGATGGCCGGCAGATTGTTGAACATCGTCGGCGTGGCAGTCCCGGCATTCAGCACCGCGATCTGCAGAGTTGAATCCAGCGGCAAAGTTTCCGCCTTCGGGTCGCCCGTTTTCCCGGTCGTTTCCGCTTGCAGACCGTAGGCACCTAGCTTTTCGTCCACCCACAGCACCATCGGCAGGCCTTCCGACACCGCGCGGCTCTGGCCGGCGTGCATCAGCGCCATTAGCCGCCGCGACTCGGAATCCAGCGCGCGACCGCGGATGAAGTTTGCCATCGCCGGCGCCGCGAGCGACGTGATGATCACCAGCAGCGCGAGCACCAGGATCAGTTCGATCAGCGTGAAGGCGCACCGGCGTAAATTATTTTGTCCAGTTGCCAATGTCATCGTCGGTGCCTTCCTTGCCGTCGGGACCGACCGACAGCAGGTCGTAGGAAGTTTGGTTGTGTTTGCCGGGATAATAATAAATGTAGTTATCGCCCCACGGATCCATCGGGATTTTGTCCAGATACGGCCCGTGCCAGTTCTTGGCGTTGCTCGGCTGCTGGACCAAATCCTGCAGGCTCTTGGGATAAAAACCGTTGTCCACCTCAAAGGCGTCGAGCGCGGATTTGATGCCGCCGTTGATGTCCGCATGCGCGGCGGTCATGCGCGCCTGTTCGCTGCGGCCCATGATTTTGGGAATGACCAGCGCCGCGAGAATGCCGATGATGGTGACGACCAGCAGCATTTCGACCAGGGTGAACGCGCGGCTTAATTGGTTTTTGTGAACGGCAAGTGGGTTGATTTTGATTTTCATAAATAAAATAAATGTCGGTGGTTATTTGATGTAATCCTGCAGGGAGAAAATGGGCAGCAACATGCTGATGAAAATGGTGCCTATGAAACCGGCGATCAAAAACAGCATTAGCGGCTCGGCGAACGCCACAGCGGTCTTCAGGTTGCGGTCCAGGTCCACCTCGGTGACGGCGGCAACCCGCACCAGTTCGGTGTCCAACTTGCCGCTCTCTTCCGCGACCGAGATCATTTCCAGCACCGCGCCGGTGAAAAGCCGTTTGCAGTCTGCAAGGCTCTGGCCAAGCCGTCCGCCCTGCTGCACGCGCTCAATGGACTGGCCGACGGCATCCACCAAAATCTGGTTGCCGATGGATTTGCGCGCGACGTTCAGCCCCTGCACCAGCGGCACGCCGGCACCGAGCAGCGTCCCCAGCATCCGGCAGAAACGCGCCATCGCGAACTGTGCGATGAGCGGGCCGACGAGCGGCGATTGCAAGACCATGCCCTCCCAGGTGCGCTTGCCCTTTTCGGAAACGAACCAGGTGCGCGCCAGAAACCCGACGGCCACCAAACCGGCCGCCACGAAAAACCCGTAGGAACGGATCAGGTGGCTCAAGCCGATGACCATCTGCGTGATGACTGGCAGCGAACCGTGGACGCTCGCGAAAACCTTTTGGAATTTTGGAATGAAAAACACCAGCAAGACCGTCAGAACGACCAGCGCCAGACAGAACAGGATGCACGGATAAATCATCGCCGTGACCACTTTCGACTTCAGCTCCTTTTCGCGCGTTTGAAAATCGGCGATCTGCGCCAGCACCACGTCAAGGAATCCGCCGGCTTCGCCCGCCTCGACCATCGCGACATAAACGCGCGGGAAAGTGTCCGGTGATTTGGCCATCGCATCGGCCAGCGACATGCCGTCCACCACGAGATCGTGAACTTCCTTCCACTTGACCTGCGCCGCCGGCGAAGAGGATTCCTTGTGCAGGATCACGAGTGCGCGGCTCAACGGCACGCCGGCCGCGAGCAGGCTCGACAGCAACCGCGTGAAATTTTCCAGTTCCTTTGCCGAAACTTTGTGCGAGCCGATTTTGAAGGAAATTTTCCCAAGGCCTTCAAGTCTGCCAGACTGACTCGCGCCATTTTTTGAAGCCGAACCGTTTTTCCCGCCGGCATTTTCTGCAAGGTTGACCGGGCGGAGGCCGAGCGCTTCCATCTGCCGCAGCGCGTCGGGCCGGCCGGGCGCGTCAAGCCGCCCCACGGCAATTTTGCCGTCGGCTTTCAACGCTCTGTAGGAAAATGAAGGCATTGGAGACTAAATTTAGCGCGCCACCGCGATGCTCGCGGCGGATTCGCCAGTTTGATTTCTGGTCGCGCTCTCGACTTCCTTCGCCGTCGTCACGCTCAAAACTTCCTCGACGGTCGTGATGCCGGCGGCGACCAGGCGCCAGCCGTCCTCGGCGAGCGTGCGCATGCCGCCGCGGCGCGCGGCGTTGCGGACCTGGTCCGTCGAGGCACTCTGCAAAATCAGCTGCCGGATTTCCTCGTCGGTGTCCATCCACTCGAAAATCGCGTGCCGGCCGAAGAAGCCCGTGTTGCGGCACTCGCGGCAGCCGACAGATTTGAAAATCATTTTGTGCGCCGCGATGCCAAGTTTTGTCTTGAAGGATTGCGCCGTCGGCGAATTGTCCGGCTGTTTGCAGTGCGGACAAAGCACGCGGACGAGGCGTTGCGCGAGCACGGCTTCGAGCGATGAGGCGACGAGATAGGGTTCGACGCCCATGTCCACCAGCCGCGTGAGCGCGCCGGGCGCGTCGTTGGTGTGCAGCGTGGAGAAGACCAGATGGCCGGTGAGCGACGCCTGCACCGCGATCTGCGCGGTCTCGGCATCGCGGATTTCGCCAATGAGAATCACGTCCGGATCATGGCGCAAAATTGAGCGCAGGCCGCGCGCAAACGTCAGGCCGGATTTTTCGTTGACCTGGATCTGATTGATGCCCTTGAGCTGATATTCCACCGGGTCTTCCACGGTGATGATTTTGCGGACGGCATCGTTGATCTCGTTCAGCGCAGTGTAGAGCGTGGAGGTTTTGCCGGAGCCGGTCGGGCCGGTGACGAGGATGATGCCATGGGGCAGGCCGAGGACGTGCCGGAAATGCTCCAGTTCGCGCGTGTTCATGCCGATTTCGGCAAGACCGCGCAACGTGGAATTCTGCCGGAGCAGGCGCATCACGACCGCCTCACCGTGCAGCATCGGAATCACCGAGACGCGGATGTCCACCTCGGCGTCATCAAGCCGGATCTTGATGCGGCCGTCCTGCGGCAGGCGTTTTTCGGCGATGTTGAGATGGCTCAAAATTTTGACGCGTGAAACGATGGCGGGCTGGAAGCGTTTCAACTGCGCGGGAACGGAAACTTCCTGCAACTCGCCGTCAATGCGGTAGCGGATGCGAAATTCATCCTCGAACGGTTCAAGATGAATATCCGATGCGCGCAGTTCAATGGCGTCTTTCAAAACCTGGTTGACGAAGCGGATGATGGACGCTTCGTCCTCCTCGCCTTCATTGAGATTGTTGCCCTCGGCATTTTCGTCGAGAACCTGCAGACCTTTTTCCTCGTCGAGCGTGCCGATGGTGTCTGCGCCGACGCCCAGGCGCTTTTTGATTTCGCGCTGAATGACTTCGCTGGTGGCCAGGATGGGCTTGAGGTTCAAGCCGGTCATGGTCTTCAGCGCGTCGAGCCCCTGCGTGGCGAACAACCGGCTGGTGGCGACTTCGACTGTCCCGTTGAGGCGTTTGAGTGGCAACAGCTCCTCTTTCAGTAGGATGCGCGCGGGAAACAGGGAGAGCAGCTGCCGGTCCGGTTCAACATCCTCCAACGTTGTGAAGGCTAGGCCGTATTCCTGGGCCAGCCAGCGGAGGACATCTTCCTCGGTTTGAACGGGGGATTTTTCCTGCATCAAAGAACCCGCGTCAATCGAAGACAGCTGCCGGCCCGCGACCATGCGGGACAGCAACTGCGTTAATGAAGATTCTTGAACCGGAGTCTCGTTCATATTCAGTCAGCCTCTCGTTTGTTTCCTGTTTACTGCAGCAATCCCAGCAGGGTTGCCTGTGCTTCCTGTTTGACTGAAAGCACCGCGCGGAGGTTGTCCTGGGCCGCCGCCAGCTTGACCTGCTTGTCTTTCTGCGAGGCCTGATATTTCGCCAGCAGGTCCTTGATCTGGCCGGCCGGCGCATTGTCATCAATCGCCTTCTGGAGCGCCTCGGCTTCGGGGCTGGGCGTGCCGCCAAACATTCCACGCCGGTTGCCGCCGCCCTGATCGCCGCCATTACGGTTGCCGCGGCCAAACAACCGACCCATGCCGGCCCCTCTGGTGTCGCGCTGGGCATCCATCACTTTCTGGACCAGCGGCTGCACGGCGCTCCAGTCCGCATCGTTCGTGAAACCGAGTTCATCCTGTATGCGTTCCATCATGCGCTGCTGCATTTGCGCCGGATCGAAATTGCCCCGTCCGCCGCCGAACCCGCCGCCATTGCCGCCGCCGCCATTGCCACCATTGTCATTTTGTGCGGAAACGTTGCCAATTCCCAGAAACAGGGCGGCAGTGATCCCACAGACCGTTAATAGTTGTTTGATTTTCATCGCGCTTTGTCCTCTCGTAGTTTGGTTGTTGTTAATTTTTTGTTCTGGCAGACAACACCGAGGTGCTGGCTGACAGTTGAGAACTCCTTTTACGCAATAAACATACCAACACAAAAAATGCGGTTACATTGGGAAATGAACAGCCACGCTGCGCAATTGCTGCTCAAACCTTCGTCTAAACCGCGCAGTTTTTGCGCGCTTGAAAAGTTTTTGCCAGAGGCTTTTGATTTATTGAAATTGCATTTTTGCCGGGTTGGCTTAATCTCAAAATCATCAATGCATCAGGCATGAATGGAATGATATCTGCCTTTGGAGCGGGTCACAAAGCAGGTGCCAAACAATTCACATTTCCCCGAGCTATATGAAGATTGCCGTCATTGGCCTGGGTTATGTCGGTCTGCCCCTCTCGTTGCAGTTCGCGCGCTCCGGCGTGGAAGTGCTGGGCCTGGACATTGACCCGGCCAAGGTGGCTTCGCTCAACCAGGGCCGGAGCTACATCAAGCACATCGAGTCCACGGCCATCACAGAACTGGTGCAGGCGGGGAAGTTTTCGGCCAGCACGGATTTCAGCCGGGTGACGGAAACCGAAGCCGTCCTGATCTGCGTGCCCACACCGCTAAAAAAAAATCGCGAACCAGACGTTTCCTACATCCTGGAGACAGGCCGGGCCATCGCGCCGCACCTGCCCAAAGGCGCACTGATCGTGCTGGAATCCACGACGTATCCCGGCACGACGGATGACGATTTGCGCGCCGTGCTCGAAGCGGGTTCGGGCTTCAAGGCGGGAACGGATTTTCATCTCGCCTATTCTCCCGAACGCGAAGACCCCGGCAACGCGCAAAGCCGGGTTGAATCCATACCCAAGGTCATCGGCGGCCACACGCCCGCTTGTCTGGAACGTGCGATGGCGCTTTACGGTCGCGCGGTCAAGACGCTCGTGCCGGTCTCTTCCTGCCGGGTGGCCGAGGCGACAAAGCTCCTGGAAAATATTTTCCGCAGCGTCAACATCGCACTGGTCAACGAATTAAAAATCGTTTACAGCGCGATGGGCATTGATATTTGGGAGGTCATCCAGGCGGCAAGTACGAAACCGTTTGGGTTTATGCCCTTTTATCCGGGTCCTGGGCTGGGCGGACATTGCATCCCAATTGATCCCTTTTATCTGGCCTGGAAAGCTCGGCAATTCGGCCAGGACACGCGCTTCATCGAGCTGGCGGGCGAAATCAACACCGCCATGCCATTGCACGTGGTGAACCGGACGGCGGAAGCGCTCAATTCCCAAAAAAGGCCGTTGGCAGGCAGCCGCATTCTGATCATCGGCCTGGCCTACAAACCAAACGTGGACGACGAGCGCGAATCGCCAAGTTATGCGTTGATGGAAATCTTCAAGTCGCGCGGCGCGACGGTCGCCTACCACGATCCGCATGTGCCGGTCATCCGACCGACGCGCGAACACGCGCACTGGGCGGGCACGCGTTCCGTGGAGTGGAACCGCAGGACGGTGCAAATTTTTGATGCGGCCGTCATCGTCACCAACCATGACACCGTGAGCTGTCAGGAACTCGCCGACTGGTCGTCGTGCATTGTGGACACGCGTAATGCGATGGCCCGGGTGGCCACGCGACCGGGGCAGGTCTGGAAAGCCTGACGTGACAAGAAATATCTTGGGTTTCCATATTTTAATCATCTTAATCTTTCACTGTTATGATGGGATGATTTGAAAGCTGGCAGACCCGCAAATGGATTCTCCAGAATTTATTGAAATAGGATATCAGCGATTGACCGCAACCTTGAAACGACCTTACCAAAACTAGACCGGAGACTTTTGGCAGCACACACACCCGGCCGGATGGATAAACCGCCGCGTTTTTAAATGTTTCATTTTGCGCGAGCAGGGTGCGGCAGCAAGCATGGAAGCTCAAATGGGCAAACGATTGATCACCAATATGGAAAAGCGTGACCATTTGGTTTTGAACACTGCCGGTGTCATGTCAGGCGATTAAATTGGGCGACAAAACGCGACGCTGTAAAGCAAGAAAAAGCGTTCTTAAGCTGATTTGTGGTTCTTGAAAGCGGCTTGCGGAATCCCATGCGGAAATCTGGACGGTTGTCATCAGTGAACAGCATTCCCCGCGCAACATCCTAACCGGAAACGCCCTGAAACCGGGCGGCGGATCAATTTGGAGCAGAGCCGGATGAGGCGAGCAATAGTTGATACCGTCTCCAATGTTATTCACGACCGAGCCGAGCCGCCCGTGGGGGGAACACCCCATATCATCAGACTGAGCAAAAGCGGATTCTTTGGGGAGAGATCATTTCTATTTTGGACAAATTATTTCGTTGAGCACGATCAACGCCGCGCCTGAATCGAAGATCATTCAGATCGCGCGCAGTTGACGGGTTGAATGGCAGGAATGCCGATGGCTGGATTTCTGCGGCCAAAAATTGCAGAAATGCGCTTGAAAGTATTGACACCATGCAGACACTGCCATTGCGCATTCAAAACTGGGTGACCGACATTGCGCGCGGACACCCAAGCGCGGGAGAGCCACCGTTGCGAGCCGAGTTGTTCAGCGTTGAACAACTGGCACGCCACGCCAAGTCGCTCGCGACGAATCATCAGGTGGTCACCCGCCAGGGCACAAACAACCTATTGTCACGGCTCGGGCAAAACGAGGACATCCTCAGAACGTTCAACCGCGCAACCCTCGGCGTAACACCAGGCCGGCGCGTCACGCCCGCCGCCGAATGGCTGCTCGATAATTTTTACCTGATTGAGGAGCAAATCCAAATGGCCAAGCGCCATCTGCCTCGCGGCTACAGCCGGGAATTGCCCCGCCTCGTGAACGGTGCTTGCGCCGGGCTGCCGCGCGTCTATGACATCGTGCTGGAATTGATCTCGCACGTGGACGCGCAAATTGATGCGGAACCGCTCAGCGCCTTCGTCGCCGCGTATCAAACGGTGCATTCCCTGAAACTCGGCGAGCTCTGGGCCATTCCCATCATGCTGCGCCTGGGCTTGATTGAAAATCTCCAGCGCGTCACCACCCGGCTCACCGTCGCCCGGACGGACCGCGACCTCGCGGATTTGTGGGTGAACCGTTTGCAAGAGATGGCGGAGAAGGATCCGTCCCGCCTCGTCATTGTCGTGGCGGACATGGCGAAGTCCGACCTGCCGTTGTCCAGCTCGTTCGTGGCGGAATTCTGCCAGCGGCTGTCGCGGCAAAGTCCGGTGCTGCACCTCGCGCGCGGCTGGCTTGAACAGCGGTTGGGACAGCTTGGCTTGTCTATCGAACAACTCGTCCAGTTGGAAAGCCAGAATCAGGCCGCCGACCAGGTTTCCGTCAGCCACAGCATCACCAGCCTCCGTTTCTTGAGCGCGATGGACTGGAAGGAGTTCGTGGAAAACCTGAGCGAGGTTGAATTAATTTTGCGCGGCGATCCTGCCGGGGTTTATGCCGTGATGGATTTTGCGACCCGCGATCGCTACCGACATTCGGTCGAATTTCTGGCCCGGCAAAGCAAACTTTCGGAGGCGGGAATCGCGCAGCGCGCCATCCAACTCGCTGCCGATAGTGCTCGGCTTAAAGTCGAAAACGATCGCGCCGCCCACGTCGGTTTTTATTTGATAGACAAAGGCCGGGCCGAACTCGCGCGGCTGGCCAAAGTCCGCTGGCCGTGGCAGACCACGATTGAGCGCAGCATTCATCGCTTTCCACTGCCCTTTTACGCCGGCGGAATCGGTTTACTGACGCTGCTGGCCACGTTCGGTTTTGTGCGGCAGGCGCTGGCGCTGGACGTGCAGGGCTGGAAAATGATTTTCTTCACGGTGGTTTTTCTGCTGTGCGCCAGCCAACTGGCCGTGGCGCTGATGAACTGGCTTTCCACCTTGCTGGTGAATCCCTGCCGGCTGCCGCGCCTGGATTTTTCCGCCGGCATAACGGCGGAATGCCGCACGATGGTCATCGTGCCCACTATGCTCACGAGCGTGGCGGGCGTGGATCGCCTGATCGAAACCTTGGAGATTCATCATCTCGCGAACCGGGATCAGCATCTGCATTTCGCGCTGCTGACGGATTTCCGCGATGCGCCGGCCGAAGTGCAGCCGGGTGACGGGACATTGATTCAGCGCGCGCGAGCCGGCATCGAGTCGTTGAACAACAAATATTCCTCCGCCGATCAAAATCTATTTTTCCTGTTCCATCGGCCGCGCCGGTGGAACGCTAGCGAAAACTTGTGGATGGGCTATGAGCGCAAACGCGGAAAGCTAATGGAATTCAACGCGCTCCTGCGCAGCGGTGCGCCCGGCTGTTTTTCTGAAATCGCCGGCGAGACGGCCATCTTGACGGAAATCAAATATGTCATCA
>Ga0302319_10001811_pt1 | contig 47241 bp, 42 predicted proteins | sample Bog_T0_2_FD_203319 | JGI IMG/M metagenome (GOLD analysis project Ga0302319, IMG submission 203319) | Peat permafrost microbial communities from Stordalen Mire near Abisko, Sweden - Bog_T0_2 | ecosystem: Environmental > Terrestrial > Soil > Wetlands > Peat | place: Sweden: Abisko, Stordalen Mire... | reverse complement strand
GGCTTATGCGCGGAAAACGCCTGAGCACTTTCAGATTGCACCCGATCCTTTATCTCTACAACCCCAAATCATCTTGATCGCCGTTGTAAAGTAAGTGACATTGGGTTGAAACCCCCTGCTCCCTCCGCAATTCTCAACTTCAATGTCGTCCTAGTTCTGGTCCTCGCGACGATGCAACGTGGGTTGGTCGCTGGTGTCGGAACCATCTTTTCCGCTCGATGTGCTGGACGGAGATGAATTGCCCGGGTCGCTGGAACCAGTGCTTGCCCGCCGCAAAGAGGGCTTCTTCGTATCCTTCGTATCCGTCAAGCGCCGTTTGTTCTCGATACGCGCAAGGCGTGCCTTGATGTCGTCGAACTCCGAAGTGGTCACCGTGTACTCATCACGCGGCGGGAGGATGCGCGCAATCTCTTCCTGCGAATGCAGAATGCGATCCGGCGTCTGCGGGTGGTCGGAGAATGCCTTTGCAACCATACCCGGCTTCCTCTTTTCCAACGCCTGCACCTTCTCAAAGAAGGCGATGAAAGCCTGCGGATCATAGCCGGCGCGATACATGTACTGCACACCCAGGTAGTCCGCCTGCGATTCAAACTCGCGCGAGAATTTCAAGAAGGTCATCGGCACGGCAAGACTGGCAGCCTCGTAGATGCCGTACCCGGTCCAGCCACCAATGAAGATCAGCGGAATCATGCCCACCTGGGCGTAATTCATACGCGTTTGCTCGCGCACGGCATGGTGAGCGCACACATGCGCCGTCTCATGGGCCATGACACCGGCCAGTTCCGCCTCTTCGTCGGCGTTCAGGATCAGGCCCGAGTTTACATAGAAGAATCCGCCCGGCAGAGCCATCGCGTTGATTTCATCGGAATCGATGACCTTGATGGTGAATGGGACTTTGCAATCGGAATTCTTGACGATGTTCTGCCCTACCCTGTTCACGTATTCAACCACTACCGGATCGGTAATGAATTTGGTGCTCTTCTCAATCTCGGTTGCATACATCTTGCCCATTTTGATTTCGGTGTCGACGGAATACCAGTTACCCATTCCCCGAGCTCCGATGTCGCGGTTTCCCACTGCGCTGACATCGTCAATACCGCCCGCCTTGACATTGATCTTCTGGCTGCCTGGCTCAACCACCTTTTCCGGGTTTACGGCCACAGCTTCCGAATCGCCGCCGACTGGCGTTGTTCCGGGTGCGGGAGGTTTGCCGGGGATCGAAGACTTATCGTCTGTCCCCTTGGATGGAGTGGTTTGCGCCGCTGGAGTGGCTGCCGGGGTATCGCCACCCACGGGTGCGGTTCCAGGTGCGGGCTGGGCGGCTGGGGGCGTTTGCCCTGTGCCTGATGCTGTCGGCTGGGTTGTTGTGGGGGTGCCAGTTTGCGCAGGGGTTGCCGGCGCGGACTGCGCACATATTCCAGTGGTCAGCGCCAACGCCAGACCTGCCAGCGTTAATGCTTTCGAGCTCATTGAGTCTGACCTCATGACCTAACCTCCAGCGATCAGCCGGGACGCACGGATTGCGCCGCTTCGCTCCATAGCTTAGACGCTAGTATCCGCCTGTTGGGCATCAGAAGGAAGGAATATTTCCTGGCCGGGTCTGAATTGGGTTCGCGTTATCAAGTTTGTATTGAGGATCGGTACAGATCTGGGAAGGCGATGGCGGGCTGTTTTGGTCTTCTGCCCAGTCAATGCGCTCACTGTTGCAAGAACTCTTCCTTATAGCACCTAGCTGCGTCGGCAAGTCGGGGTTCGAGCGAAGCAGGGGTGGCCAATGCTTCCTCAAAGATCTCTGCATCTGGCTGTTCGAGGGTCCAGGCGTCATAGTCACGGATGGTTCCCCGGTCGGTCTCAACGGGATTTTGGATTATGGATTCCGTCATGGTGAGTCCTTTAATGTGAGCAGCTTTCACAATATATTCTTTTTGTTCCCGCCGCAGGTGCACCTCAATCCCTCTTGACGAAGTTAAGCCCATGGACTGCTTCACCGAACGACAAACTCAATGTACAGCCGTCACGCTGCCCACCAGTTTTCTTGGGTCGAGTAGGTACTCATCCTCGTTTTCCAATTCATTTGCAGGATCGGTCTTACGTGTCGATATATGATCCCGCACGCGCACCACGATCATGTCTTGCGAAGCATCAACCTTCACGACTATTCCAGGCGAGTCACGTAGCGTCGAGAATTGTTCAGCGATTTCGTATCTCGATGTCCATGCTAAGCCGTAGATGCCATTCTCGTGTCTAATCCTGCTCTGGCCACGATAGAGCGTCAATCCATCGCCGGTGAATTGCGGAGCGAAGTATCGAATGGCATCAGTAAATAGGAATAAATCCCTCTTCAGCGTCCTTGGTATCGTCCACAAGCCACGGGCGTTCCAAAGAAGTAGCAAACTCTCAACTTTCCTCAGATTTGGCCTCTGACCTTTCAAGCAGTCCTTGAGCGCATCGCCCAAACAATCGAGACGGATCAACGCGTCTGTCGCTGCCTCCAGACCCTCAATGTCACGTCGAGACAAATACCGCTGAAACTTTCCAATGGACTCGTCTCTATCCCATTCCGTGTGATCGAGCTTGCGCCTTTTCTTTGAGGTGGCAAAAGACATCACCATGGTCTTGGCATCTTTGCCTTTTCCCAAGCTAATGTGGATTGTCGGTATGGTCTGCCGTCTTCGTGTCATTGCCTATCGTTGCTGTTTAGCCCCGATTGCTTTTTCCGGTGCGCGAAACCCCACCTGGTCAAGGATATAATCGCCCAAATTAGGACACTACCCAGGGGCCCGCCCTCTTGGAACTTCCATCCGTCTGAATTAGAGTTGTGAGCACGCGGCTTTCTGGAGGAGACTTGCGCCGAACGATCTTTGCTGTCGCATTGATGGCGTGTGGAGTGGCTGCCTCGATCCTCTGCCCGGGGACGTATCTGCTTGCCCAGCAGCCGCATCCGGGACCGCCGCCCCCTTCTCCCATTGACAAACTGCTGGGCACACACAAACATGCTCGCCCGGTTTCGCCGGACGCTCTCTCGACTCCACCGGTGATTTTCGACGCCACGAGCATTGGATCGCCGGTTCTGCTGGATAAGAACTGGAGGGTCGGCATCACGGCTAACTCGGCTGCCGCCAATCCCGATTTTGATGATTCCACATGGGTGCTCCGCGACGCGAAGGATTCCTTTGCCGATGTACCGGACGAAGATCACACGGAAGACGAGACCCACGGGCCGGAAAAGAAGGGGGCCGATGATCATGCCGGCAGTCCCCACGATCACCAGCGGCCATATGCCTGGTTTCGCCTGCACGCCCAACTCCCTCCCCATCACGGTCCAATTGCCCTTTTCGTTGAACTCCCTGTCTCGCCCAGCGCATCCCTCGCAGGCAGTGTTTCCGATTTAGGCGCCGGCATGGAAGTGTTTGCGAACGGCGTGCGCATCCACCCGGAAGGTCCGCACCGGGACGAGCCTGAGCATTATCAGCAGATCTCGCGCATCTACAACCTGAACATAGATCCTTCTCAGACTTCCCTGACCCTTGCACTGCGTACCATTTACGTCCCCGCAGGTACAGGGAGCTACACAAATTTCTTCTCGAATCGCACCTTGCGTCTCGGGCATCCTGACGAACTGACCCGCGCGCTCGACTTATGGTCCATCCACACCCTGCTTGAGCGTCTTCCCCGCCTCATCTACTCCATTCTGCTGACGGTGCTGGCGCTCTTTCTGCTCGCCCTCTACTTCACGCAGAAGGGCCACATTGAATACCTCTGGCTGGCATTACATGAGCTGGTGCAGACCCCGATTGGCTTTGTCGATCTGGCCGGCGGGTTCGCACGCATGGACCAGTTACTCTACGGGGCCGTGCTCATGCAGTTGGTCTTGATCTCGGCCTACCTCTACTTTGAGTTCCTGATCGCTTTCCTCTCGCTGCGACGGCGCTGGTACATTCTTCTTCTCCGCTATACCTCGCCAGTGCTGCTTTGTGTGAGCCCGTTGTTGCTCATGGTGGGCCACAGCACACGCCATATCAACCAGGCGGTGATTGGCATTGCCTTGCTGATAGCGGGAGCCGGTACCTTTTTCTGGATCATGGGATGGCTGATCTTCATTTTCCTCACCCTGATCATCGCCACCGCCAAGCGCAATTTTGAAGCCGGCTTGCTCCTGATCCCACTCGTCTTGAGCCTTGTGGGCATGATCGAGCCGATTCTGACCGCCGGCATGACCCAGTGGGTCGGCAGCGCTTATCATTCGCCGCTGACTATCCAGACTGGGCCGATACCGATTCACTTTGCGTCGATTGCGGACTTTACCGGTGTTTTTGTTATTGTGCTTATCATTTTCGTTCGCTTCCTGCGCATTCAGGCGGGTCTTCAACGTCGCGAACAGGATTTGGCCGCGGCGCGCAGCGTGCAGGAGCTGATGATCCCCCACGAGTTGCTGAAAACACCCGGCTTTGAGGTCGATTCCGTCTACAGCCCGGCTAACGAAGTGGGTGGCGACTTCTTCCATATTCAACCCACGAGCGACGGCGGCTTGCTGGTGATTATTGGGGATGTGGCCGGCAAAGGCCTGCAGGCGGCCATGAATGTCTCCATGCTCATGGGAGCCATGCGCCGCACCACAGAACGCAGCCCCGCCAAGATTCTGGAGTCGCTGAACCGCGTCCTGTTTGGCAGTGATAGTTTCACAACCTGCCAGGCTGCATGGTTCGGCCCGGACGGAGATGTGGTGCTTGCCAATGCCGGCCACCTTCCGCCCTATCTGAACAGCCAGGAAATAGCGATACCGGGCGGTCTTCCCCTGGGCGTCCTTTCGGACGTGACCTACGATGAAATCCGCCTCTTTCTGCACCCCGGCGACCGAATACTGCTGCTCTCCGACGGAGTGGTGGAAGCCCGCCACAAATCCGGCGAACTGTTTGGCTTTGATCGCGTTCATAACCTGAGTAATCAGACGGCTTTTTATATCGCTGACGCAGCGAAGGCATTCGGCCAGGAAGACGACATCACTGTGGTCACGGTGCGTCGACTTGCGCAGGCGATGGCTGCTTAAGAGACAGTCTGCGATCAACCGCGACCTTCTGATGGAACGCGCTAGGGCAGCGGAGTTCCTGCCTGGTGGTAGTGCGATTTCTCCGCGAACACTCGTTCAGCGCCGCGTGGATCGTTTTCAATGTGCGGCGCCGGATCCCAGATCATTGTGCTGCGATTCTTCAGATCGTACGCGGGCCAATGCGGAAGGCCGTCAAAGTTCGGGTTCCCCGTCTTGCCGTATGTAATCAGCATTTCAGACATGGTCGCCGCCAGTGCATTGGCCGCCGCAAGCTGCTCCGGCGTTGATCCAATCTGCAATTCGGCCTTGGCAATATTGTCGAACATGAAGGGAATGTCGATGGTGTGCATCGCTTTGCCGTTGGCGCCCGCAAAGTTCATCTGGTAGACCCAGGTATGCTTCTGGCTTGTGGGGTCGGCGGCTCGCCGCTCGGCCTCCCAGCGCTGGCCGGGCCAGGCGCGAAAGGCCGTCGCCGCAGCGATGTCCACCTGCTCCGCCGTATAGTCCGGATGAATCTCGCGGAATTTGGCAACCACTTCTTCGGCGGTGTACGGCCCGAGATACTCGAGCACCGAAGTTTTGAGGACCGCTGCCGCCGTATCCCACGTAATGGGCCCGTGGCTGGTCAGGCTGGTCTCGTCGTGAACATTGCCCAGAATCATTGGCACCATCTCGGAGAGCGCGGGCGCATCGGGATCGAATGGATTGCGAGATAGGATTACGTCGTCCACCACAGGAAGCCAGTCTGAACTTACTGCCGCGGCCCCGGCCTGAATCTGTTCCATGGTCAGCGCGTTCAGTTGGTTCTCCAGATTCTTGCCCGGCACAACGCCCATCTTCTCCAGCACCGTCTTCGCGCGGTCTGAAGCGATCTCGATGGATGCTCCCTTGATTTGCTGCCTGCTCATCGTCATCACGCGATGAAACAAACCCTTCGCTGCGGGAGTGGCCATCAACGCCGCGCACTTCGCTCCTCCTCCCGACTGCCCAAAGATGAGGACGCGCGACGGATCGCCGCCAAACTCCGTGATGTTGTCACGCACCCACTTGAGCGCGAGAATCAAGTCAAGCTGTCCCGCGTTGCCGGATTCTGCGTACTCCGGCGCCAGATCGCCCAGGTACATGTACCCAAACGCATTGAGCCGGTGATTCACGGTGACTACCACAACGTCGCCGCGATGAACCAGGCGCGTTCCGTCATAGAGATCGTTGTTGACGCTTCCGTTGTTATAAGCGCCGCCATGGAAGTAGACCAGGACCGGCCGCCTTCGATGATCGCGAAGCCCCGCGGTCCAAACGTTCAAGTGCAGGCAATCCTCACTCTGCACGCCCAGATCGCGAGGGCCGCGAGACGTGCCCGTTCCCGCAGGCCGTGCAATCGCCAACTGTGGGGCCTGTGTGGTGAATTGAGTGCATTCTTTCACGTCCGTCCATGGAGTAGGAGCGACCGGCGCCTTGAAGCGCGTCCTGGCGGTATCGGCACCGTAGGGAATGGCTTTGAACACGTTGACCCCATTGAGCAGAGCACCGCTGATCTTGCCAGCCGTTGTTGTTGCCACGGGAACACTCTGCGCCCAGAGTCTCTGGGTGCCCAACAGCGCCATTGAGGCGGCAGCCAATCCCGAGCCGCGCAAAAACCTCCGGCGATCGATCCTGTTCACGATAATCCTCACGTCGATAGTCTTTCCGGTTTCCAATCTCTTCTCGCCGTCACAACATCGGGCCTGCGAATACGCTCCTCTATGGCTTTGTGCACGCAAAGTTCGCCGCGTCCATCGGATCACCGGTCCCGCTATACGCTGCCTCGGCGGGATAAACGCACAGAGGACGAGTCATAACTGGTTTCCCCGTCCCATCAAACTTCGTTGCAAACACACCTTCGTCAGGCGCGCCCTTCTCAACCCAGTCCTGCAGAGAATCGAACAAGCCGTTCGCCGGGCCCTTCACAGTGCCGATGCCAAACTGGCCGAAGGCGGTGGCGCCGGGGCCGCCGAAGCAATGCTCCATGCCCGGCACCATGTAGAGCCTGGTAAACGATTCGGCCTTCTCTGCGCCCATCGTCTGCTGCACCTGTTTGTAATAGGCGATGGTGCTCCACGGCGAGATGGCCTGATCGTTCCATCCGTGATAGAGAATCAGCTTCCCTCCCCTGGCGACAAACTTGCTCAGGTCGGGATTGGTGGCGTCAAGATCGGCAGCGGATTTCTCGCGAGACAGCTTGAGAGCCTCGTCCACATTCGCAGTCAGGGCATTCCATTTCGGATCGCCTGTAACCATGTAGCGGAAGTAGTTCTGCACATATTGCACAGAGGATGACGCGCCGGGCGCGACGCCAACCACCCACTCGCGCCAACTCGTCTCATCGCCCATCGTAAATCCGGGAAAGATCAGTTTTCCGTGACTGTCCTTGGAGCCATCGTAGAGTGTTTTGAGCGTCGCGATTTGCGCATGGGTGAGGCAATCAAGTTTGTCTCCGGCCTTGCAGAGCAACGCACTCGGATCGAAATTACACTTTGAAGGATCAGCGATGACGCCGTCTTTCACGCCGTCCTGCGCGTCACATGCATCAAGTGCTGCCTTCTGGATCGCCGGCAGTTTCAAATCAGAGATGAATCCGTGCGGATCGCCAACGAGAGCCTGAATTCCGCTTACGCCGCTGGCAACCATGGTTGACCACGCATTTGCCGGCGCACCGGCAAGAATCCCATCGTAATCCGCAGGAAAGCGCTGCGCTTCCATCAACGCCTCGCGGCCGCCATCGGAGCAGGAATCGAAGTAGGCATGATTCTGCGGTTTGCCGTAGTAGGCGGCAACGACTTGCTTGCCGCGTTCGGCAGTGAGGTGAACTGCGCGCCAGCCGAAATCCTTGATCTTTTCCGGATGCCCGAAGGCCCAGCTTGCATCTTCCGCTTCTCCCTGGTGGCCCGCGTCCGATCCGTCAACAGCGAAGCCACGTTGAAGATAAGCAATGAACTGGCGATAGCCGATCGACCCCGCAAACCCACCGTTGCCAACACCAAGAAGACGCCCGTTCCAACCGTTTTCCGGCATCCACACTTCAAAGCGGATTTCCGAATCGCTGGTGGGCCGCAGGACTCCGGCGACCCGACACATGGCTGGCAGTCCGCCCATAGGAGACTCGCCCTGGATCGCAAGCGTGCCTGAAGTTACCGATTCAGCCACGGTAATTTCCGTGTTCTCGAGCTTGAGGTTTTTGAGGCCAGAGCAATCGGCTGCAAAGGCTAGCGAACCTGCCAAACCTACAAGACAAGTTAGTACAACGCACCTACGCATCATCGGATTCCAAGCCCTTCTTTTCGGCAGTCGCATATCGCAGCCTTTATATCAGATGGACGATACTGCGATTTGAATACGAGCAGTAAAAAGCCCCACCCATTAAAGGATGAGGCTTTTTACTTTGTCTATCGAACCAGGGGGCCTTCCACAACCCTTGGGCCTTCGTTCTGGCGCAAGCCCATGCAGTCAGTGCGGGCGAATAGCGAGCGTCCGCCTGCATGGCAAATGCTCAGTCGTAGTATTCGAGGCCCAGGTGCGTGATGAGGTCTGCGCCCATGATGTGCCGCAGCGTGTTCTTCAGCTTCATCGACTGGATAAACAGATCGTGCTCCGGATATAGGCCGGCCGCGGTCTGGGGCGACTTGAGATAGAAACTCAGCCACTCCTGAATTCCGCGTGACCGCAGGTCGGGCGTGCGCTTGGCCAGGTCGAGGAACAGCACCAGGTCGAGCGCAATGGGCGCGGCCAGAATCGAGTCGCGGCACAGGAAATTTACCTTGAGCTGCATCGGGTAACCAAGCCAGCCGAAGATATCGATGTTGTCCCAGGCTTCCTTGTCGTCGCCGCGCGGCGGGTAGTAGTTGATGCGAATTTTGTGGTAAATGTCCTTGTAGAGATCGGGGTAGAGCTCCGGCTGGAAGATGTGCTCCAGCGACCCAAGCTTTGACTCTTCCTTGGTCTTGAAGCTCTCAGGATCATCGAGGACTTCGCCATCGCGGTTGCCCAGAATGTTAGTGGAGAACCATCCGGACACGCCGATCATGCGTGCTTTGAAGGCCGGCGCGAGGACGGTCTTCATAAATGTTTGTCCGGTCTTGAAGTCCTTGCCGCAGATCGGTGCTGCATTCTTCTTTGAAAGGTCGATCATCGCTGGGACATCGACCGTAAGATTCGGCGCGCCATTAGCGAACGGCACACCTTCGCTCAGGGCCGCGTAGGCATAAATCTGCGAGGGGGCAATGCCGATGTCGTTGTTGTCCAGACCCTTCTCAAAGGCCTTGATCGACTGGTGAACCTCGGTCGGCTCCAGGAAGATTTCCGTGGACCCGCACCAGATCATCACTACGCGATCCACCTTCTTCTTGAACGCCTGAATGTCGGCGATCAACTGATTGGCCAGGTCGCGCTTCGTCTTGCCCTTCTTCACGTGCGTACCGTTCAGCCGCTTCACGTAGTACTGGTCAAAAACCGCCGGCATTGGCTTGATCTTTTCGAGGGCCGGCTTGAGCTTGGCCAGCATTTCCTTGTCCAGCACAGCGGCGTGCACTGCGGACTCGTACACGTTGTCCTTGAAGATATCCCAGCCGGTAAACACCACGTCCTTCAGGTCCGCAAGAGGAACAAAGTCCTTGATCAGCGGACTCTGATTGTCTGTACGCTTGCCCAGCCGAATGGTGCCCATCTGTGTCAGAGAACCGACAGGCTTCGCCAATCCCTGCCGGACGGCCTCAACACCCGCGATCATCGTTGTAGCAACGGCTCCGAGACCCACTACCATGACGCCCAACTTACCCGTTGCGGGCTGTACTTTGCCTGCGGTCCGCTTGTTCTTGCTCACTGCTTTCTTCTTCGTTGCCATCTACTGCTCCTCTTTTCCATTGGTCTCGAGGTCGACTGCCCCGCGATCCATTGCTTCTTCCGAATACAAACTACAAACTGTCCCTACGCCGCGCTGTTCTTCCTGTTCCTACTTACGTGGCTCCAGACGAACCACACAATTCCCGCGACCAATGCCAGCTCCACCGCAAGATGGAACCGATGGAACCACTCGTGGAAGCGCGGATCGGTGTGCCAGGCCTCGCCCAGTCTCATGCCCGCATAAGCCAGCGCAAAGCACCATGGCCACGAGCCAATAAACGTGTAGAGATGAAACTTGCCCTGCGGCATTTTTGCAATGCCTGCCGGAAACGCGATAAATGTGCGAACCACCGGCAACAACCGCCCCAGGAGGACCGTGATTGCCCCGTACTTGTTGAAGAACTGGGTCATACGGTCAAGGTCGTGGTTGCTCATGAGCACCCAGCGGCCGTACCGCTCCACCAGCGGACGCCCACCTTTGGCACCAATCCAGTACGACACCACCGAACCCAGATTGCAGCCAACGGCTCCGGCCGTCGCCGCCAACCACAGGTTCATGTGTCCCAGGTAAACCACGTAGCCGGCAAAGGGCATAATGATCTCCGACGGCAACGGAATGCACGCCGACTCAATTCCCATCAACGCCGCAATACCTGCGTAACCGCCCGCATCAATCACATGGGTAACGAACAGGACAAGGAAGCCAATAATCTTTTCACTCATGCTTAATCGAGTATAGCGAGAGCCGCGGGCGTTTTTACCTCTTCGATCCCAGGCCCGGCATGGACAGTTCACGTTTCCCGCTATTTCTCGATGTTTCGGCCAGGTTTGTTTATCAGAGTTACTTTGTTTATAATAGTGACAACCGCATTCGGTCTTCCGGAAACCACTCCATGGCAAGAAAATACTCCATGCGCTGCTCCATTGCCCGCACACTTGATATCATCGGCGACCGCTGGACCATCCTCATCCTCAGAGATCTCTTCCTGCATCCCACGTGCCGCTTTCAGGACTTTGAAGCCAGTCTCCCCGGGCTCCCGCCCAGCGTGCTTTCCGCCCGGATCAAGGAACTGGCCGCTCACGGCATTTTAACGAGCCGGCTCTATGTCAACCATCCTCCGCGCCCCGAGTATCTGCTGACTTCCAAGGGCCGCGCGCTCAATCCAATCCTGATTGCCATGAAGGCCTGGGGGGAACAATACGCCGCCTCTCACCCCGCGGCCGCAAGCCTGGAGAGCGATCTGAGGCCCTAAATGCTGCTCTACACACTAGCCGCCGCTTTGTTAACATAGAGGTCTCCATCGAGGTGCTTCCCTTGTCCGATTTTCCGCCCGTCCCGCTTACTCTTGAAGGCTCCGCGCTTCTCCACCAATTCTTCCGCTTCGACTGGAGAGCATGGCGGTCCTGCGCGGACGGCGAACGCACCCACATCATCGCTGAAGCCGTTTCCGCTCTGCAAAAACTGGAGCGCAAGATCGACGGAGCCCCCGCTCACTCCGCGCTCTTCTCTGAGCTTGGGCACAAGGGCGACCTGATCCTGATTCACTTCCGCGAATCCTTTGAGGCCCTCAACCAGGTTGAACTCGATCTGGCTCAGACGAAACTGTACGACTATCTGACGCCCACGCACTCTTACGTTTCGGTAGTTGAACTCGGGCTCTACGAGTCGAGCCGCAAAACCTATGAAGCCGCGTCGGCCAAAGGCTTTGCCGCACACACACCCGAATGGAACTCCGAAATCGCTGCGTCCATCGAACGTGGATCTGCCGCCATGGCCTCGCGGCTTTTTCCGGCCATCCCTGAGGCAAAATATCTCTGCTTCTACCCCATGGATCGCCTGCGCGCGGAGGACAAAAACTGGTATACGGTGCCCTTTCCGGAACGCCAGCGCATGATGCATGAGCACGGCATGATCGGGCGGCGCTACGGCGATGTGGTCAAGCAAATTATCTCCGGGTCGATTGGAATGGATGACTGGGAGTGGGGTGTCGATCTGTTCGCCGAAGACCCGGTGGTCTTCAAAAAGCTGATTTACGAGATGCGCTTCGACGAAGTCAGCGCTGTATATGCGCTGTTTGGGAGCTTCTATCTTGGTGTGCGGTTGCCGATTGACAAACTTGGCGGTTGGCTAAGCGGAAAACTCTGAGAGGAGGTAAGGTATAATTACCTTACTTGAACTTCCGGAGGCTCCCATGCCTGCACTCACTGTGACCGCGAAAGGCCAGATTACCCTCAAACGGGATCTGCTTCAGCACCTGAATGTCGTGCCCGGCCAAAAGGTTGAGGTAGACAAACTGCCCGACGGCCGCCTTGTCGTTGCCCCAGCTACGCCGTCCGGATCCATCGACGACTTCATTGGCTCTTTGGCCCAAAAGGACGGCATCAAACTCAGCATCCAAGAGATCAAAGAAATCACTGAAAGGGCATGGGCTGGGGAGCGTTGATAGTCGCAGTTGACACCAACATACTTCTGCGCGCCGCGGTCCGGGACGATCCCCGCCAGGCACAAACTGCAGCCCATCTGCTCCGGTCAGCGGATCGAATCGCAATTCCGCTTGTAGCCCTCTGCGAGTTCGCATGGACCATGAGGAAGGGCTACAAGAGACCGGCCGCGGAAGTTGCGACCTCGATACGCTCACTCGTCAACAGCGCAAAGGTCCTCGTGGACCGCTCGGCCGTCCAGGCTGGTTTGGAAGTCCTTGAGGCGGGCGGAGACTTTGCCGACGGTGTCATCGCTCACGAGGGCGCCTGGCTTGGGGCCGAGGAATTCGTAAGCTTCGACAAACAGGCCGTGTCCTTACTCAAGGCGCAAGGCAAGCGAGCACGCCTGCTTTCTTGATCCAATGCAGGAGATGCGCTTCGACAAGGCATACTCCGCCGCCGAGTGCCCCCCGCCTTCAAGTCCCCTCTTCGAACCTACAAAGGATCACCTGCCTCTCGCCGGCCCATCTCGAGTCTCGGCGTTTAGCTCAGCGGTAAGCTGAAACTTACTGTGAGCTTGCCGCGTCCGCCTCCACGTCAATCTCAATCGCGACATCCGGTCCTTTCGGGTTCGGCCCAAGCTCCATCAGGTTGTCACGCGTCATGCCAAAGTCTCCGCGCTTTACCGCCGCGGTTGCATGAAACGAAGCCCGCGCGGGCTCACCGGCAGGCGTATCTGGAAACAACCCCTTGAACCGGAACGTCAACGGTACCAATCTTGTCACACCTCGAATAGTCAGAGAGCCGTCCATCACCCACTCCCCGTCGGCGGCCCGCTTGATGCCGCGCCCGTGATACGTCATCGCCGGGAAATCTTTCACATCGAAGAAGTCCGGACCGCGCAGGTCTTCGTCACGCCGGCTGTTCTGTGTGCTGATGCTCGCCGAATCAATCGAAATATCCACGGTGCAAGCCGCTGGATCTTTCGCTGCAGCGATCGTGCCCGTTACCTTGTCGAACCGTCCCCTCACCAATCCGACAATGTGATGCCAAGCGCCAAAATACGCAAAACTATGCAATGGGTCTACGTTGTAGGTCCCTGCAGCCGGTAGCGGCGCCAAACTCAACGCCGCAGCTGTACCCTTTGCTGCGCCCATTGGGATCGCGAGAACTCCGCACAGCACCAGAACTCCAACCCCGGCCACACTCTTGCCCATCCCGTTTCCTATTCGCATGCTTCCGCCTTTCGCTCGTCGTTTGCCTTCGGAGCGCAAGACAGTTCTACCCGGCCCGGCGCGGGATGTCCTGAATCTGGCCTGAAATACTCTGAATCGTTCTGAATCGGCCTCGCGCTCCATCGAAAGCGCCGCTGTTACAATCGGAGACACTTCGTTACCGCCGCATGACAGAGAGCCTTTACCCCTCCGGCACAGAACGTCAAACCCCCGCGGCGCTCCGCATCGGAGAGTGGCGCTTCAATCCTGCTTCCGGCGAAATCTCACGCGAAGGCGAAACCATTCGTCTGGAGGCGCGAACGTTGCGCCTGCTTCTCTGTCTCGCCGAGCACCCCGGCGAGATTGTCAGCGTCGATGCCCTGCTCGATCAAGTCTGGACCGGGGTCAATGTCAGCCAGGACTCCGTATACCAGGCTGTCGCCTCGCTCCGCCGTCAGCTTGGTGACGATCCCCGCCAGCCAACTTATATTGCCACAGTGCCTCGTCTGGGTTATCGCATGGTGGCAAAGGTAGACGCTTGGGTGGAGTCTTCCACGACCAACAGCGCCGCTCCGTCGCATCCTGCAATCTCGCAAATTGACCCCGCTCCTTCTGCCACGCTTGGTTTCGTGACGGCTTCGAACAGTGCGTATTCTCCCGTTCGCCGTAGATTTGGCGCCATCGCAGCTGCCGCAGTTCTTTGTCTCGCATTGATCTCGATCTACTTCCTGCATGCACGTTTCGCAGAGCCGCGCTCAGCGTCGTCCAACATTCCTGCCCCGCCGCAAAACTCCATAGCCGTGCTCCCGTTTCTCGATCTGACGGAAGGAATGAAGAACGAAGAGTTCGCCGACGGCATCACTGAGGAACTGATCGACAAGCTGAGCAAGATTCCAGGGCTGCGGGTTCCCTCACCCACCGCTTCTTTCTACTACAAAGACAAGCAGGTCCCAGTTGCTGACATTGCCAGAGCGCTGCATGTGACTTACGCGCTGGATGGCAGCCTCCGCAAGTCCGGCACATGGGTACGTGTCGATGTTCGCCTGTTACGGGCCGACAGCGGCTATATCGTCTGGTCAGCGACTTACGACCAGCCCATGAGCGACATCCTCACCATCCAGGATGACATCGCAGTAAAAGTAACCACTGCACTCAAGCAATCCATTGCAGCTTCCAACAGCCCTCAATGAAAGTTGAATCCCATGCCAGCCACCAAAACGTCGAATAAGTCGTCGGTCAAAAAGCCTTCAAGGACCGCATCGACAAAGCCACCTGCGACCCCGGGCCGATCCAAAGCGGTCACTCGCGGCGACCTTGCTCCCGACCGCATCGCCGCCATTCTTAAGGGTCTCGACGAATCTTATCCGGATGTGAAGTGCGCTCTCGATCATCGGTCGCCGTGGGAACTGCTGGTTGCGACTATTCTTTCCGCTCAGTGCACCGATGTGCGTGTCAACATCGTTACGCCGGAGTTGTTCAAGCGCTTCCCTACCCCGGCGGCGATGGCCAAAGCTACGTTGCCGCAGTTGGAGGCTCTTATTCGCACCACGGGCTTCTTCCATAACAAGGCAAAATCCATCAAAGGCGCAGCCGCCAAAATCATCGCCGACTTCAACGGTCAGGTTCCACAGACTTTGTCCGAACTCATCACGATCCCCGGAGCCGCACGTAAAACTGCCAATGTCGTTCTCGGAGTCAGCTTCAAGAAAGCCGAGGGCGTGGTTGTGGATACACACGTCTTCCGGATCTCCCACCGTCTTGGGCTAGCCAAGGGCGACACGCCGCAAAAAGTTGAGCAGGAACTGATGAGGGTGATCCCGCAGGATCGATGGATCGACTTCTCGCACCAGATCATTCACCATGGACGGCAGGTATGCATTGCACGCAAGCCTAAATGCGACCAATGCAACTTGGAGCAACTGTGCCACTCCAAAGACAAGACATGGCAGTCGTGAACGAACGGATCGGCGAGCAGATCGGTGCACGACTCACTTGTCGGGGCGGATGATCATTATTGGTGGAGTTTTTCTAGCGGGCGAAAAACTGAGTCACGGCGGATATCAGACCGGGGATGTCAGATGGACTTGCTTCGATTGCCGGTTCCCAGCCAAGTGCGCGAAGTGAGTTACTGGTGATCGGCCCAATCGAAATTGCCGGAACCCCGGCAAGTGGCCATGGAATCCCCACTGCCTGGGCCGCTTCCGCGAGATGGGTCACGCTTGATGAGCTTGTAAATGTTGCCGCATCAATTCCATCGGCTACCGCATTTCGCAGCAATTCCGGAGCCGCGGCTGGCATTCCATTTCGGTAAGCGTCTGCGACGTCGACGGTAGCGCCGGCTGCCCGCAGAGCATCCGGAATCACATCGCGCGCCATGGCGGCACGCACCAATAGGACTCTTTGCCCGGCGACTTGCCCAGACAGCCCGCCAACCAAACTTTCGGCCACGTATGATTCGGGGACAAAGGTAATTGAAATTCCTGCATTACGCGTCGCAGCTGCTGTTGCATCGCCCACAGCGGCAACCCTGATCGATGAGAAGGAACCTAAAGGAATTCCAAGCGCAGCCGTGCGTTCCGCAAGCACTCGCACGGTGTTGGTGCTGGTCAGGATGAGCCAATGGTATTGATTGAGTCCGCGGAGCGCCGCATCGAGGTGCGCGAAACTCTCAGGAGGCAGGATTTCAAGGACAGGGACCTCTACCGGTTCGGCACCCAACTCGCGCAGTCCCTCGCTTAGCTTTCCCGCCTGATGCGCAGCGCGGGTTACGAGCACACGGCGCCCGGCGAGAGGTAAACCGCTCAACGAGAAACCTCGCCAGCTGCCTCCAGCAGAGGCTTCGCTCCGGCATCGATCAGCATCTGTGCGGCAAGCTTTCCCAGTTCCGCTGGCTCGTACTGGCCTCGAGGCGCGCGATGGTAGATTCGCACGGCTTTCCCGGTCTCCGGAGCGGCGACCACGCCGAAGATCTCATCCCATGGGATCTGTTCGCCGACGGTTTCCTGCTCTGCTCCAACCCTGCAATGAATGCCGATGGGGACCTGGCAGCCACCGCCGAGGGCGGCCAAAGCTGCCCGCTCGGCGGTCACAGCGAAATGCGTGGCTGGGTCATTCAGAAACGCAACGGCCGCAATCGTGGCCTCGTCGCCCTTACGGGTTTCAATGCCGAGCGAACCCTGGCCTGCTGCTGGACAAAAATCTTTCGGGTCAAGCCGCTCCCTGATCCACTCTGTCTTTTCGAGACGATCGAGGCCGGCTGACGCAAGCAGAATTGCATCGACCTGGCCTTCGGCAAGCTTGCGCAGGCGCGTGTCGACATTGCCACGGAACTCGACCGCTTCAATATCAGGCCTGAGCGCTTTCAGTTGTGCACGCCGGCGCTGGCTGCTGGTTCCAACCTTTGCTCCCAGTGGCACCGCCGCGAGATTCGCAAACTTCACCGACACCAACGCATCTCGCGGGTCGACACGGGGAGGTGTGGCAGCCAGCCAGAACGGCTCCGGCAACTCGGTGGGCAAGTCTTTGAGCGAGTGAACTGCGAGATCGACGCGGCCTTCGGCCAGAGCTTCCTCAATTTCCTTGGTGAACATTCCCTTCGACCCGACCTGGGCGAACGTCACTTCCTGCAGGCGGTCGCCGGTGGTCTTGATGATCTCGATCTCGACCGCGTGCCCTTGTCCGCGCAAGAGCGCAGCAATGTGGTTGGCTTGCCATAAGGCAAGTTGGGAGCCACGGCTTCCTATGCGCAGATTCATCGATGACTCTCCACTTTGATCTCACTCTCGGCGACTGCTTTGACCTTTTCATGTACTAAGGCCTCAGGCACTTCCCCGGCTACAAAAACGATGGGATCGGGAACCCCTTCGCCTGCTACCGGTACCGACCAGGCCTCGCACAATGCGTCGACGCGCGCGGAGTTTCCCTCACGAGCCGCCTGCTTGAGCGCCTGCATGGGTGGATGAAGAAACTTGTTCACGAGGCCGCGGGTCAGCGCTTCAACAGCGGCGACTTGATCTGGGCTCAACGTGCCAAGCCGCGATTGCATCCTTCGCAGTTCCGCTTTGCGAATCTCTTCCGCATGGTGCTGCAAGGCCACAATGGCCGGAGCCACATTGACTGTGCGCAGTTTTTGCTGGAACCGTTCCACCTCTCGGGCTATAAGGGTTTCGGCGTCGCTGGCAACGCGACCGCGCTCTGCCATGTGCGCCGCGGCTACAGCCTGCAAATCGTCAATGTCGTAGACAAAGACGCCTTCAAGTTTTCCCATTGCAGGATCCACGTCGCGTGGAACTGCAATGTCGATAAAGAACATGGGCTTGTTACGGCGGCGGTGCATGAAAGCCTGGCCGTGCTCACGGCGGAAGATGGGATGTGGCGCACCTGTGGAGCTGATGACGATGTCGGCTTCGCTGACTGCATCGTAGAGTTGATCGAACGGAATCACGCGTCCGTTGAACTCCTCGGCCATGAGGCGAGCGCGCTCTTGTGTTCGATTGGTTACGAGGATCGTGCCGGCGCCCTGTTGCACAAGATGACGCGCTGCCAGTTCGCTCATTTTTCCCGCACCGACAAGGAATACAGCGCGGCCCTGAAGCGATCCGAAGATCTTGCGAGCGAGGTCAACGGCGACGGAAGCGATGGAGACGGAACTCGATCCGATTTCAGTTTCGGTACGAACTTTCTTGGCGGCAGCAAAGGCGCTTTGCAGCAGGTGTTCGAGTTGGCCGGCGACTGTGCCGGAGGCGCGTGCTACGGCGAATGCTTCTTTGACCTGGCCCAGAATTTGCGGCTCGCCCACCACCATGGAGTCGAGACTGGCAGCTACGCGAAACAAATGGCGGACCGCATCGCGATCGTGCTGCTCATAAATATGGGGCTGGAGGAGGGCCGGATCAAGACCAAAGTGACGGTGAAGGAAGCCTGTCAGATCGGCATCGGGCGACTCGACGGCTGCGAGCAGTTCAACTCGGTTGCAGGTGGAGACGATCATGCATTCACTGACACCGGGAACGGCTGCCAGGGCACGGGTCGTCTCCGGCAGATCTTCGCGGGAGATGGCGATTCGCTCGCGCAGCTCGATGGGAGCGGTCTTGTAATTGACGCCAATGAGGGTAAGCGTCATTGGCCACCGTACCTGTGGACGTGACTGAAGAAATTCGTGGCCCAGACGGCGATTACGACTGCAAACACGGCACCGGAAAGATATGCAGCTTTGCGTCCTCGGAGGCCTGAGGTGCGGCGGACCAGAAGGAGAAGCACATAGATGGCCCAGCTTACGAAGGCGGCAATGATTTTGGGGTCAAGGAAGTAGGACGCGCCGAGGGGAGTTTCCTGAGCCAACACCGATCCAATGACCAGCCCGACTGTCATGCAAGGAAATCCGAATTCGAGCATGGCCTCGGAGATTCGCTCGAGTGTGTCGAGCGGGGGGAGCCAGTCGAAAGGCGCCCACCAGGAGTCTTCTCCGGCGAGGAACTTTGTTTTGGGTTTGCTCTTCAGGCGGCGTTCCTGCACCAGGTAAAGAATCGACGACAAAAGGCTGAAGCCGAGAGCGACATAAGCCAGCATCAGGGCCGCAATGTGCGCAACGAGCCAGCTTGTGCGGACCCCTTCTGATGGGAAATGGTAGGTGTCCGGCCCCAATGCGGGCACCAACACCAGAAAGAAAGTGACCGGCAACGCGAACAGTCCTAGCGAGATGGCGTCGTAAAGCCACCAAACGAGGAAGAATATGCCGGCAACTGCAAAGCCCACGAGCGACTCGACTTCACGGACGCCGACAGGCATCCAGCGATGGGCCTGGCCCAGCATTTCAACACAGGAAACGAAATGAAAGAAGATGGCCAGGCCGCCAAGGTGAACGCACCAACTACGCCAGCGGACTTGACCATAGAGGGCGGCAGGCACAACGGCGACACTTGCCGCCGCGTACAAAATTGCCGCAACTCGTAACCAAAGCAGATACATACCGTGATTTACCTTAAAGGCGTAACCGCTCAGTATACTGTGATGCAAATCACCTGGCGGCCCGAGTTGTCCCACAGAAACACGTTGTCCACCTATCGGTTGATTCGGGCTAAAGCGCCTTTTTAAGGACTTCGAGGCCGGCCTTGGAGACCTGCACATCGTCTTCGGACTTGCCGCCGCTGAAGGCTACAACGATGTATCCCGACTTGCCCTTGAGGATGACGCCGCCCTGCCAGCCGAATTCGCCGGTCATGGGTGGGCGCTTGGCGGTTCCGCTATCTTGCAGGGTCACAGCCATTTCGGCGGATTTGGCGTAGGCGATGCCGAGCAGATTGTTGCCATGTTCGCTGGCTTTGGGGTCGGTTATGCGGCCGACTACTGCCATTTTAGAAGTCCAGCCTTGGATGCTTTCGCCCTCAGCATAGGAGACTACGGCGACGCCGGAGATGTTGAGTTCGGCTGCTTTCTTTTTCATGACCTCCAAGGCCTGGGACTCGAGTGCGTCGAGTTTCTTGGGACTGACGGGCCCGGCGGCGCGGAGGTTGGTGGCCGTGAGTAGGAAGGCAAAGGCTATGACGAGAGTGAGGGTGGATGAGCGCATGTTCGTGATTTTTCTCCGGTTCTCCGTTGGTTTTGATGGGCGGAGATGATGCTAACCGAGTTGAGATTGAAAGACAAAGCGGCCATGTCCGCTACCGTTTGACCGTCCCTTCACGGTAGTCTTAAAGCCAGCGTGATCAAGGACAACATGCAACCCGTGGCACCGCCGTTCCTCAAGCTTGAGGAAACGACCCCGGAATCGACGCCGCCCGTTCCCTCCACGGAGAAACCCCCGGCAGAGCTGACGCCGTTTATGCGGCAGTGGACGGCGGCGAAGCGCGAGAACCCCGATGCGCTGCTGTTCTTTCGCATGGGGGATTTCTACGAGCTTTTCTACGACGATGCAGTGACGGTGAGCCGGGAGCTGCAGTTGACGCTGACGGCGCGGGACCGGGAGCGGACGCAGCCGATGTGCGGAGTTCCATACCACGCAGTGGAACAGTACCTGACGCGACTGTTGCGGAAGGGCTACCGTATCGCCATTTGCGACCAGATGGAGGATCCGAAACTCACCAAGAAGATTGTGCGGCGGGAAGTGACGCGGGTGCTGACGCCGGGCACGGCGCTGGATGCGGGGCTGGGACAGGAGCAGAACAATTTTCTGGCGGCGCTGTATGAGACCGGGCCGGCAAAGGACGCAGTATGTGCAGTGGCGTTGCTGGATGTCTCGACTGGCGAGTTTCGGACGGCGGAGTTTACGGGTGGGAACGCACGACAGTTGGCGGTGGACGCGATTTTGATGTCGGGTGCGAGCGAGTTGCTGGTAGCGACGAGCGCGGAGATACCGGCGCCGCTGGAACGGATTCCGGCGCGGACGCGCGTGGAGGACTGGGTCTGGACGCGGGACTTTGCGGTTCCGCTGTTGGAACGGCAACTGCATGTGCGATCGTTGGAGGGTTTTGGGCTGGATCGGCACCCGGCGGCGGCGATTGCCGCGGGAGCGGTGCTGCACTATGTGCGCACGACGCAGAAGATTGAGGCGCTGCACATTGATTCGCTGAAGTTCCAGGAACACTCAACTTGCCTGGAACTGGACCAGGTGACGGTGCGGAATCTGGAACTGGTTGAACCCTTGTTTGCCGGACAGGACGCGCGGGCGACACTGTTCCATACGCTGGATGAGTGCCAGACGCCGATGGGAAAGCGGCTGCTGCGGGCGACGATTGTGCGGCCGTTGTATGATGCGCGGGCGATTGAGGCGCGGTACGAGGCGGTGGGGGAGGCGCTTGGGGACCTGATGCGGCGGGAGGAGATTCGGCGGGCGCTGAGCGGGATTTTGGATTTGGAGCGGCTGCTGGCGCGGTTGAGTTTGGATTCGGCCGGGCCACGGGATGTGCGGGCGATGGCTGCGAGCCTGAATCGGCTGCCGGGGTTGAAGGTTGCGGTGGGCGATATGAAGTCGGCGCAATGGCGGGAGTTGCTTGGCCGGCTGGATGCGCTTGAAGATGTGACGGCGCGGATACACACGACTTTGGTGGAGGAGCCTCCGCTGACGCTGGTGGACGGGGGTGCAGTCGCCGCCGGGGTGGATGCGGAGCTGGATGAGTTGCGGGCGATTTCGACGACCGGACGGCAGGCGATTGCGGCGATTGAGGAGCGGGAGCGTCAGAGGACGGGGATAGGGTCGCTCAAGGTCAGGTTCAATTCTGTCTTTGGGTACTATATCGAGATCACAAAATCGAACCTGGCGATGGCTCCGGCGGATTATGAGCGGAAGCAGACGCTGGTGAATGCGGAACGGTTTACTACTCCCGAACTGAAGGAATACGAGCGGAAGATTCTGACGGCGCACGATCGGTGTATCGAAATTGAGAAGCGGATTTTTGTTGCGCTGCGGGCAGCGGTGTTGGAGGCTGCGGGGCGGATTCGGCGGAGCTCGCAGGCGGTGGCTGAGACAGACCTGCTGGCGAACTTTGCGCACCTGGCTGCGCTTCGTAAGTACGTGCGGCCGGTGATCGCGGAGGAGGCGGTGCTGGAGGCGGTGGCGGCGCGGCATCCTGTGATTGAGCAGTGGATGGAGGAGACGCGCGAGGGGCGCTTCATTGCCAATGACCTTTATCTAAATGCTGGAGGCGATGGGCCTAGCCTGCTGCTAATTACGGGGCCGAACATGGGAGGCAAGAGTACCTATCTGCGGCAGGCGGCGATGCTGGTGCTGCTGGCACAGATGGGGAGCTTTGTGCCGGCGGAAAGCTTGCGGTTTGGGCTGGTGGACCGCATTTATACACGCATAGGGGCCAGCGATAACGTGGCGCGGGGCCGGTCGACCTTCATGGTGGAGATGACGGAGACGGCAACAATTCTGAATACCGCGACGGACAAATCGCTGGTGCTTCTGGATGAGATGGGGCGCGGGACGGCGACATTCGACGGGTTGAGCCTGGCGTGGGCGACGGTGGAATATCTGCATGCGGAGACTTGCTCGCGGACACTGTTTGCTACGCATTATCACGAGCTGACGATGCTGGCGGAACGACTGCCACGCGTGCGGAATTTGCGGGTGGGAGTGAAAGAGGCTGCCGGGGGAATTGTGTTTCTGCATACGATTGAGCCGGGAGCGGCGAGCAAGAGCTATGGGATTGAGGTGGCAAAGTTGGCGGGGCTGCCTGCGCAAGTGATTGAGCGGGCCAAGCGGGTGCTGAAGCAGCATGAGAAGGCGGAGCGGCAGAGTGTGCAGGTGGAGACGGAGGCGCCGATGCAGTTGACGATGTTTACGCCGCTTTCGCAGCGGATTGTGGACCGGCTTGAGGCTACGGATGTGAATTCTCTGACGCCGCTGCAGGCGCTTAATTTGCTGGAGGAGTTGCAGACGGAATTGAAGAAGAAGGACTGAGGACGCGGATGATGATGAGTTTGCGGGGGGCGGCGGGGAGTCTGCTGGTGGTGGGGCTGGCGGGGACGGAGTTGACTGCGCTGGAGCGCGCGTGGCTGAAGCTGGTGCGGCCTGGGGGGATCATCCTGTTCAAGCGGAATATTGCCGATGCGCGGCAGACGCGGGAGTTGCTGGGCGAGGCTACTGCGCTGGGGGCGGAGAACGGATTTCGCTGCGTGGATGTAGAAGGCGGGACGGTGAACCGGCTGCGGGATGCGCTGGCGGCGCTGCCTTCGGCGCAGGCTGTGGCTCGGGCGGGGAGACTCCAAGAGAAGACGGAGGCTGTGGACATTCCCCAGTCCCCAGGTGCGAGGGACCGGGGGCACCCAGTGGATAAAAAGCCCGGAAACGCTGGGTTGGCGCGGGAGCATGGGGAGTTGGTGGCGCGGGGGGTGCGGGCGTTCGGCTTCAATACTACGCTGGCGCCAGTGCTGGATTTGGGGCTGGCGGCATCAGTTGCGGTTATGGGAAGCCGTGCTGCCGCGGAGACCGCGGCGGGGGTTGTGGAGTATGCGCGGGCGTTCCTGGCGGGGCTGGCTTCGCAGGGGGTGGTGGGTTGCGGAAAGCATTTTCCGGGGCTGGGCGGGGGGACACTGGACTCGCATCTGGATACGCCGGAGATTCAGCGCGAAGGACGCGAGATTTGGTACGAAGACCTGGCTCCCTACCGGGAGCTGCGGGATGAGCTGCCGATGGTGATGGTGAATCATGCTGCTTATCCCAAGGTGCCGGGGAAAGCACGGCCGGCGAGCGTGTCGCGGTACTGGATTGAAAACGTGCTGCGCAAGCGGATTGGGTATCGCGGGATTGTTTTCTCCGATGATTTGGAGATGGGTGGGATTCTGAAGTCTTTCTCGATTGAGGAAGCGGCGGTTGAAGCGGTGAAGGCGGGAACGGATTTGCTGGAGATTTGCCATAGTCCAGAGCTGATTTTGCGGGCTTACGAGGCGCTGATGGCGGAGGGGGAACGGTCGCGGGCGTTCAACAAGATGTTGCTGGAACGGGCTGCGCGGCTGGAACGGCTGCGCGGGATGCTGTTTGCGGACGGGGAGGGGCCGACGTTGTCTGCGCGACAGGTTGAGGGGCTGCGGACACGGATTCTGCGCTTTGGGGAGACGATTGCGAAGGCTCAGGAGGCGCTGCCAGCATGAATGCGAAGGCTATGACTGTGGCCGGGGCAATGAGCGGGACTTCGGCGGATGGAATCGATGTGGCTGTGGTGCGGATTACGGCGGGAAAGCTGTGGCCGAAGCTCACGCTGCTGGCGCATGAGGGGTTTCCGTATCCTGCGGCGCTGCGGCGGAAGGTGCTGGCGGCGATGAATGCGGAGTCGATTTCGACGGCCGAACTGGCGCGGCTGAACTGGCGGCTGGGGATGGCTTATGCCGATGCACTGACTGCGACGGCGGCGCGGCACAAGGTGAAGCTGGATTTGATTGGGTGTCATGGGCAAACGCTGTACCATCAGGCGCGACCGGGGGCGTATGCGGGGCGGAGTTTTGCGTGTACGTGGCAGCTTGGGGAAACGGCATTGATTGCGGGTGCGGTGGGGGTTCCGGTGGTGTCGAATTTTCGGCCGGCAGACATGGTTGCGGGCGGGCAGGGTGCGCCTCTGGTTCCGCTGCTGGATTACGTGCTGTTTGCCAATGCGAAGCGCGGGCGGGTGCTGCAAAACATTGGCGGGATCGCGAACCTTACGGCGATTCCTGCGGGGGCTGGGCCGGAGCGGGTGGTGGCTTTCGACACGGGTCCGGGGAACATGGTGATGGATGCGCTGATGCAGGAGTTGTTTGGGAAGGCTTTCGATAGGAATGGAGCGCTGGCCGCGGCGGGAACCGTGATTGAGCCGGTGCTTGTAGCGACGTTGAAGAACCCTTATTTTGCGCTAAAGCCGCCGCGCACGACGGGGCGGGAGCAATTCGGGCGGGAATATGCGATGAAGTTTTTGGCCGCTTGCCGACGGCTCAGCGCGAAGCCGGAAGATGCGTTGGCGACAGCTACGGCGTTGACTGCGGAAAGCATCGCGCAGAGTTACAAGCGATTTGTGAGGCCGCGGATGAAAGGCGCAGTGGATTACATTGTCTCCGGCGGCGGAGCGCGGAACCATACGTTGATGGCGATGCTGGCGCAAAGGCTCGCGCTGCTTGGGTGTGATTTGGCTGCAAGTGAGGAATTTGGCTTGCCGGCGGAGGCCAAGGAGGCTGCGGCGTTCGCGCTGATGGCTTGGCAGACGTGGCATCGGCGGGCCGGGAATGTTCCGGCGGCGACGGGGGCGGGACGGGCGGCGATTCTGGGGCAGGTGACGCTTGCGTAGTGCTCTGGCACTGGCGGCGATGCCTGCATTTGCAGCGATGCTGGCGCTTACAGGATGCCAGGCGAAACAGAGAGACCCGAACACAGTGGTTTTCCTGATTGAAAGCAGTCCGGCGAATCTTGATCCACGGATTGGGGCGGACGCGCAATCGCAGCGGATTGATGCGCTGTTGTTTGATGGGCTGGTGGCGCGGGATGCCAAATTTCAATTCACACCGGCGCTGGCGGAACATTGGGAGCAACCGAATCCGGTGACGCTGGTCTTCCATCTGAGGGGCGGCGTCCGGTTCCATGATGGACGCGCGCTGACGGCGCGGGATGTGGTTTGGACAATTCAGTCGATGCGGTCGGGAGCGGTGATTTCGCCGAAGGCGGCGTCATATGCATCTGTGGATTCGATGGAGGCTCCCGATGCGGGAACGGTGGTTCTGCATCTGAAGCATCCGGACAATTTTCTGCTGACGAATCTTTCGACGGGGGCGATGGGGATTGTTCCCGAAGGCAGCGGAAAGGAGTTCTGGCAGCATCCGGTGGGGACGGGGCCGTTCAAATTTGTGAGCCAGCAGATTGATCAGGATGTGGTGGTTGAGCGGAATCCGCAAAGCTGGGCGGTTGTGCCGAAGTTGGAACGGGTGCGGTTTGCGGTAGTGCCAGATGCGATTACGGAGTCGCTGGAGCTAGAAAAGGGCTCGGGGGATGTGGCGGTCAATTCCCTTCCCATGGACTCGCTGGCGGTGCTGGCGGCGCGGCCCGATCTTCAGTTGGATGAGACGGGCGGGACGGAGATTCAGTACCTGGGGTTTAACCTGCGCGATCCATTGCTGAAGGATGCGCGGGTGCGGCAGGCGATTGCTTGCGCGATTGATAGGGGGATCATTATCAAGACTCTGCTGGGCGGCCGTGCACGAGAGGCAGCTAGCCTGCTGCCGGCAAGTCACTGGGCGTGGAGCGGGGATGGGCCGCAGTACGATTTTGATCCGGCGCGAGCGGAAGGGCTGTTGGATAAGGCCGGGTATGGGCGGAACGCGGACGGAGTGCGCTTCCACCTGGCGATGAAGACCAGCACGCTGGAAGAGACACGGTTGCTGGCCGCGGTGCTGCAGCAGCAATTGGGGAGAGTGGGGATCGCGCTGGACATTCGGAGTTACGAGACCGCGACGTTTCTTTCAGATGTGCGGCGTGGGGCTTTTCAAATGTATTCGCTGCGTTGGATTGGCGGCAACGAGCAGCCCGATATTTTCACATTTGTTTTTGCAACCGCGAGCTTTTCGCCGAAGGGCGCCAATCGCAGCCACTATTCGAATACACGGCTCGATGCTTTGCTGGAGGACGCGGTGGAGAGTGGGGATGTTGCGCGTCGGAGGACAGACTATGTGGAGGCGCAGCAGATTCTGGCGCGGGATTTGCCGTCGATCAATCTTTGGTATCCGGACTCGATCGTGGTGCATAACCGGCGATTGACGCATGTGGTTCCGGCACCGTCGGGGAACTATCTATTCTTGGAGACAGCGGAACTGGCAAAATGAGCTCGAAAAATGTTCATACTTTCTTAAGGTTCATTGGTTCGCAACTTAAACAAACCTGAAGATTTAGAAACATCCCTCAAATTGCGCATAACACGCAACCTGATGTGCCACAGCCATCAACCTTTTGGTGCGCTGACTCGTCTAGAAAATAGAAACAAGATTCCCACGTGGGCTGATTGCAGGATTTAGCCTGCGGAGAAATGACACATGAAGAGAAAGATGCAAGAACGAGATTTTGGTTCGCTGCGAGGTGCAGTGCTGGTTCTGGCCGCACTGTTGATCGCCGGCTGTCTGGGTATCGGCGAGGCCGCTGCACAGACTACTTCGCGCTTTCTGGGCACCATCACGGCAATCAGTGGTAGTTCGCTGACGGTGAAGACCGACACGGGAGAAGTCCACCAGGTGGACGTGCCTGCTACGGCTGCGTTGAAGCGCATTGCCCCGGGCGAAAAGGATTTGACGAAGGCGGACACCATCCAGTTCAGCGATTTGGAAACAGGCGACCGCGTGCTAGTGAGGCTTGATCCGAACGCTTCTGCCGGAACAACTGAGGCTCTGCAGATCATTGCCGTGAAGGCGGCGGATGTGGCCCAGAAGCAGCAGAAGGATCGCGAGGACTGGCAGCGGAATGGAGTAGGCGGCTTGGTGAAGAGCGTTGATGCGTCTGGCGGCGTGATTGTGTTGACCAGCGGCGTTGGAGCAACTGCCAAAACGATTGCGATTCATACGACCAAGGACACAATGCTGAAGCGTTATGCGCCTGCTTCGGTTCGCTTCGACCAGGCGGTTCCGGCACAGATTGATGCGATTCATGCTGGGGATCAACTGCGGGCGCGTGGAACCAAGAATGCGGATGGGACGGAGATTTCCGCAGTTGAGGTGGTGTCGGGAAGCTTCCGGAACATTTCAGGGACGATTACCTCGCTGGACGCGGCCAGTTCGACGCTGGTGGTTAAGGACTTGGTGAGCAAGAAGCAGGTGACCGTTCATATTACTCCCGATGCACAGATGCGCAAGTTGGCAGACAGAATGGCGCAGATGCTGGCGATGAGGCTGAAGGGCGGAAGTGGCAGTCCGGGAGGCGCACAGACGGCTGGAGGAGCGGGTGCACGCGCTGCGTACTCCGGCGGAGCTCCGGGTCAAGGAGCCGGCCAAGCACCCGGAGGTCAAGGGCCAGGCGGCCAGGGCAGCGGCGGAGGGCCATGGGCAGGACAGGCCGGGGGCGGCGATCCGCAGCAGATGCTGAGCCGCGCACCCGCAATTCAGTTGGCTGATTTGAATAAGGGTGATGCAGTGATGCTGGTTGCTACGGACGGAGCAACGGATGTTACAGCGATCACCCTATTGGCCGGGGTTGAGCCGTTGCTGCAGGCTCCCGCGGCTAGTCAGAACCTGCTCAACAACTGGAGCATGGGATCCGGCGCACCAGACACAGGCGCTCAATAGTCGCCACTTCACAACATCAAGGATTTCAATGGGGGACACGTGTATCTAAAATTGCATAGCTTTCATCAAACTCTCTTTATCGCAGCACTTGGTTTGACCGTAGCGGTATCGGCACAAGGACAGGACACCGCATCGGCGGTGCAAACGCCCGCAGCGGCTGCGCAGAGCAGCGCACCAGCGGCAACGACGGCGACCTTGCGCGGACACATTGCCGACCCCACGGGTGCGTTGATTCCCGGCGCGACCGTCACTATTACAACTTCGGCTGGAAGCGTGGTGAAGAGCACCACGGCAGACGCTAGCGGCTCGTATACAGTGACCGGTCTTGCTCCTGGCGGATACATTGTGCAGGCTACTTTTTCCGGCTTCGCCCCGTTTGGTTCTCCCACCATTCAACTAGCGGCAGGGCAATCAAAGCGCGTGGACATCTCGATGGCCATTGAGACAGCGGAACAGAGTGTTACTGTGACCGACGAGTCGCCCACTGTCAACACAGAAGCCAGCGGCAATGCCAACGCGATTGTGCTCAAAGGCAAGGACCTGGAAGCGCTGTCGGACGACCCCGACGAGCTGTCAAATGAATTGACCGCTCTTGCCGGCCCATCCGCGGGACCGAACGGGGGACAGATCTATATCGACGGCTTCAGCGGCGGACAGCTTCCGCCTAAGTCGGCGATTCGCGAGATTCGCATCAATCAGAACCCATTCTCCGCCGAGTTCGACAAGCTGGGTTATGGGCGTATTGAGATCCTTACCAAGCCGGGAACCGACAAACTGCACGGACAGGCGTTCATCCAGGGCAACGACAAGAGCTTCAATACCGGCAATCCGTTCACGCCGAACATACCTCCCTATTACAGCTACCAATTCAATGGCACTGTGAGCGGCGCCATCTCAAAGACTGCGTCCTTTTTTGTAAGCGCGGAACAGCGCAACACTGAAAACGTAAACGCGTGGCTCATTCCCGATGCGGTGCTCGATAACGGATCGGGCACTTTTATCGATACCACCAACTACGGCGTCAGCCTTTTGAACCGGCGCATTCGCGACAACGCCTCCGCGCGCATCGATTGGCAGTTGGGTGCAAGGAACACGTTCACCGCACGCTACGGTTTCTGGTCAGAGTCCGAGCACGGGGACTTGAATCAAAACTCGCTGCCCAGCGCATCCACGCATGAATCGAACACTGACCACACCGTACAACTCAGTGATGCATTCATCATCAACGATCATGCCGTGAATGAAACGCGCTTCCAGTACGAGCGACAGAATGAGAATCATTATCCGGACTCGACCGATCGGACGATCAATGTGCAGGGCGACTTTACAGGTGGCGGCTTCGCGGGCCAGGCAAGCCGCGACCACGCGACGAGGCTCGAGTTCTGGAACATTACGACCCTCAGTCACGGCACGAATGCCATCAAGTTTGGCACTCGCCTGCGCGATTCCCGGGACGCGAATTACACTAATTCGAACTTCAACGGTTCGTTTGTTTTCCCGAACTATCAGGGCTATCTGGCGATGGCCAACGGCTTGCAAACCGAGACATTCAACCAATTGGTGCAAGAGGGCTATGGACCTACCTCCGCAACTTATGCCACCGGGCAGCAATCGGCTGTTGCGAATATGTTCGACGCGGCCATCTTTGCGCAGGACGACTGGAAGGTCAATCCCAAGCTGACCGTTTCCGGCGGCATTCGCTTTGAAGCGCAGAACCATATCGCGGATCACAACGACTGGGGACCGCGCGCGTCGTTCGCCTACGCGCTCGATGGCAATGGCAAGGATAAGAAAACCAAGACTGTGGTGCGCGGCGGCTATGGATTCTTCTTCGACCGCCTGGGCACTAATAACCTGATCACCATCAATCGCGCCAACATCCAGCGGCAAGTTGTGCTCAATGACCCAACCTGCACCTCGACAGCAACATCATTAAGTGCAATTGATTTGACAAGCTGCTCGAGCAACGGCAGTTCTAACAGCGGCAACGCGACGCCGGTGAAATACGAAGTGGCTCCCGGCTTTCACGCTGCAACGACCGAGCAGTTTGGCGCCAGCCTTGAGCGGCAGCTCTTCCCCGGCACGAGTCTGACACTCACCTACCTACGCTCCTACGGTGTCCACCAGGTGGTGTCGCGCAACGCCAACCAGGCCACCGGTGGAACTCCGCAAACCGCTTCCGGCGGTTACTTGTATGAGTATTATCCAGAGGCAGTTTTCAAACAGAATCAAGCTATCGTCAGCGTGAATTCGAAGGTGAGCAAGAGCCTGAGCCTGGTTGGCTTTTACACCTTGTCCTATGCCAACGGCAACAGCAACGGGAGCGGCTTTGGACCCGGCAGTGCCTCAAACGCATACAACCTGGACCAGGACTATGACCGCTCCGGATTTGTTAACCGCAATTCCGTATTCTTCATGGCCAGTTACAGCGCCCCCTGGCGAATTCGTCTCAATCCATTCCTGATCGCGCAATCAGGCCGCCCATTCAACATCACGCTGGCATCCGATCCTCTAAACAACCTCTTCAATCAGCGCCCCACGTACGCCACCTCTTCAACACCGGCGGCAGACATTGTGTCCACTCCCTTTGGCCAGTTGGACAGCGCCGCGCTTCCCGGCGAAACTCTGATTCCGGCGAACCTCGGCAGCGGTCCTGCGGCAGTTGCCGTGAACCTGCGCATCAGCCGCGCATTCGGAATCGGTCCCAAAACTACCGCAACTGGGGGCGTAAATGATGGTGGCGGTGGGCCTCCGGGAGGTGGTGGCCCGCCTGGAGGCGGAGGAGGAGGAGGAGGAGGCGGTGGTCGTGGCGGCGGACCTCCGGGTGGAGGACTTGGACCGGGCGGGCTCGGGGGCGGCGGCCGTGGCGGACCCGGCGGCATGTTCGGGCCTACGAGCACGGGTCGCAAATACTCGCTGAACTTCAGCGTACAGGCGCTCAATCTCTTCAATGACATCGACTACGGACAGCCGGGGGGAACACTGAAATCTCCGAGTTTCGACAAGTCCACCAGCCTTGCCGGCGGCATTTTCAGCACAGGCTCCGCGGCACGGCGCGTGTTCGCGCAAGTTATGTTCTCTTTCTGATTTACAAAAGTGGTTGAAAGCAGGAAGGCCGGGGCATTCGCGCTCCGGCCTTCCTGCTTTGCTGGCTTGAGTTAGTTAGTGGGCCGATGTCAGCGTTGCGGCCTGGCCGTCGGCGGAGAATGCATCGGTTAGTGAGATGACCTTCATCTGCGATTTGAGCTCGTCGAGGGAATGAGGGCCGCTGGCGGTTATCTCAGTTGTCTGTCCCGGAAGAATGTTGAAGTAATTGTCAGAGAGTTTGACATCGAGATTGCCAAAGGAAAGATAAACGCTGCGGGCGAGGACTGGAGAAGTTATACGGATCTTGTAGCCCCCGTTGGCGGAGGAGGCTTCGACCTTGAGAGTTGCCGGCTTCAGGTGAATCTCTTTAGTTGGAGCCAGGTAAGTTAGATTGCTTGAGATCAAATTCCCGTTCATAGCGAAGTCCGTTGCCCCGCCGGTTTGGAGATCGGCTACGACAAAGACGTGCGAGGTATCGGCGGCGCCGGCGTCGGTGAGATGCTTGAGCGGCCAGGAGACATAGACCTTGCTGGTGAGCGGTGCTACCTCGACGCTATGCTTCTCTTCAAGCAAGACCTTGCCTTCAAAGTCCAAGAGGCGCACGCGCAGTATAGCCGGTACAGGCTTGACCTTGTCAGAGACGATGTAGACTTTCACCGCGCCATCTTCGACATGTGGAGAAACAAGGATCGGCGCATAGAACTTGCGGGCATAGTATTGCAGAGCCTTCCAGCGGCCGTAGTAGTCGATTGAGGACCATGATGCCACCGGCCAGCAGTCATTCAACTGCCAGAAGATGGAACCCATGGTTTCAGGGCGGCTACGGCGAAAATGTTCCGCGCCGATTTTGATGCCTTCTGCCTGTAACACTTGACTTACATAGAGAAAGCTGGCGAAATCTTTCGGCTCGGAGTAATCCTTGAGCAGGTAATTGTGGATGATGTCGTTGCCTTCATCGTTCTTTTGATGAGCAAGCATGACGGGGGTAAAGATGCCGGTACGGTCTTGCGGATCAGTGAATGCTTCGATGGTTCGCATCTCAGGGAATGACTGGAAGCCATACTCCGTGACAAAGCGAGTGTGGTGAGTTTCGTAAGTTGAGAATGGGACGCGGCCATGCCAGACATCCCAGATGTGGTCGTCGCCGGTGTGGTAAGTATTTGACACAGCTTCGTAGTCAGCGCTGGGCGAGCTTGGCCAGTAAGGCGTTGCGGGTGCAAGACGCGCAACCACACGCGTGAGAATGCCACTGAACTCGGTGAGATAGTCCTGCCACATCTGGTATTTCACATCGAGCGGCAACGTGGTACGAGGAGGCCAGCCCAAGGCGCTCTCTGTTTCGTTGTTGCCGCACCAAACGACGATGCTGGGGTGATTGCGAAGGCGGCGAACCTGGTCTTCGGCTTCGGATTCGATGTTGAGCTTGAAGTCGTAGGTGCCCGGTTGCCAGTCGTTGCCGAACATGAAGTCCTGCCAGACCATGATGCCTAACTCGTCGCAGATGGAGTAGAACTCCTCGGTTTCGTAATAGCCGCCGCCCCAATGGCGAATGATGTTCATGTTGGCGTCGCGAGCGCTTTGGAGGATGCGGCGATAGTCGGCGGTGGTAACTCGATTGGGAAAGCTGTCGAAGGGGATCACGTCGGCGCCTTTGGCGAAGACGGGAACGCCGTTGACTACAAGCTCAAAGGACCGGCCCCATTTGTCGGGCTGACGATTGAGGACGATGGAACGGAGGCCGGCCTTGGTCTTGCGCGTTTCCGCGGGGATCTGGGTGCCCGATACTACCTGCGCGGTGAACTCGTAAAGAGGTTGATCGCCGTATTCTGCTGGCCACCAGAGCTTGGGTTGGTGAATTTCTATGGGAAGGTCGATGACGTTACGGCCGGCATGAAGGCTGACGTTTTCTGTGATTGAGGATGGCTTGCCGCTGTCAGCATATTGCACGCTGACTTTTGCTGGGCCGGCGACCGCGGCTTCGACTTCGACCTCCGCATCGATATGGGCCACTTCCCTGCTCACGTCGCGCTGACGAATGGCAAAGTCTGCGATGCGGACCTTGTCCCAGGCCTCAAGACGAGCTGGACGCCAGATACCGCTGGTGACGAATTTTGGACCCCAGTCCCATCCGTACTCATAGGCGGCTTTGCGGATGTAGGTTTTGGGAGCGGTCAAGGTGCGCGGCTGCCACGGATCGAGAGCCGCAACGGCCTGCGCGGCCTTGATGGGCGATGGGAAGACTACGCGGATCAGGTTGCGGCCGGAATGCAGATGCGCCTTCGCGGGAACGCGCCAGATCCGGAAGCTGTCATTCGCGGCGAGAACCTGAACACCGTTGAGATAGACCTCCGAGGCTGCGTCGAGGCCGTCGAAGACGAGGTCAACGTTGGTACGCGCGAGCAGGGCGGCAGTGACGTCGAAGTTGAGGCGGTACTCCCAGCTCGCGTCCTGTATCCACTGCAGCTTGGATTCATTGTCACGGAAGAAGGGGTCGGGAATCTTCTTGTTGGCGAGGAGATCGAGGTGCACATCGCCGGGGACGGTGGCGGGGAGCCAGCCGGCTTCGGGCTCCTGCGGGTTGTCAGTCACCTGACGGAATTGCCACCCGTGATCAAGCGCGAAGACGGCATTTTGCGAGAGGCTCGCTTGCGCGTGCGTTGCTTTAGTTCCGATGCTTCCCAGTGCTGCCACTAAGGCTATAGAAAAGATTGCAATTCGCTTTTGCATTTTGCTCCCTCGAGCGCACGTCGCAATGACCTTTCCGATGGGCATTGCGATGTTGATTCTGAACCGCCGATAAGGGTATCACGTACAGATCGGGCCAGTTTGTGCGGGCAATTCGGATGGGCGCGTGATCAATTCTTCAGGTTCAAGACTGAATGGTAGAGGAGCTCCCATTCATCGATCCTGGAATCGATGTTGAAGGACTGCAGGATTCTTTTGCGGGCTGACTGAACCGTATGGGCGCGGTCTCCGGGGGCCATATGCATGACGGCTAGCATGGCGGCGGCGAGGGCGTCTGAAGACCTGGCCGGCACGAGCGTGCCGGTGTCTCCGAGTAGTTCGCGGACTCCGCCTACGTCGGTAGCGACGACGGGCTTCTCCATGGCCATGGCTTCGCCTACGACCAGCGGCATGCCTTCCCATGCGGAAGCGAGCACGAAACCGTCCGCAGCATCCAGAAGAGCGGGAAGATCGCGGCGAAGACCAAGCCAACGTACGCGGTCCATGAACCCCTTGCGCCCGCCGACCGCAAAGGACTTGACCGGACTCAATTCTTCGTTCACCGCTTCGCCAGCTATCCACAGTTGTGCATCCGGTTGCCCCGCACGCACGGTTTCAAAGGCGCCCAGCAGGTTGGGAAAGTCCTTGGCGGGCACGATGCGGCCTGCGGTTAGCCAGATAAAACCCGCGCCCGTCGACATTGTTGCCCTCGTACAGGTGCGGCGGTTCGGATTTGGGACAAATTCCGATGTATCGATGGCGTTGGTGATGACCATGCTTTTGTTTCGAGGGATTGCTTTCAGGCGAATGAAGCGGTCGGCAGCGGCTTGGCTTACGGCAACGGTGCGACGGCTCAGGCGGTCTGTGATGCGATAGGAGAGCATGCGGAGCCAGCCGCCCTCATAGATGTTGTGGACAGTGGAGATGACAGCGACGGAGGGGACGAAGAGCTTGAGAAGACGCGCAAAGATATTGGCGTGAAAGCTGTGGCTGTGGATGAGATCTGGCTTAGAGCCGCGGAGGAAGCGAACAGCCTGCCTCATGCCGGCGAAGACGCTCACCGGGGACTTGCGGAGATCCAGGTGAAGGACATCCAGCTTTGTCGGCCACTCTTGAGCCAGGCGGGGACGCAGGATCAGCAGGGATACTGTGTGGCCTCGTGCGGCCATGCGCTCGGCTATGGCCAGGCCTTGCCGTTCGGCGCCGCCCATGCCGAGAGACGTGAAGAGATAAACGATGCGCAATTTCCATGCACGCTTTTCAAGAAGAATGAGTTAGATGATGATAGCGCGCGGCCCAGGTTTGCTGCCGTGACCAAGGCGGCGTGCAATGAGTGTATCGAGGGCGAACCATCCGGGGCCGAGGATGAGGATGAGAAGAGCGGCAAACCAATAGGTGTAAGGCGACGCGCCGTAGAAATCGTCTGGCTTGGAAAGGATGTGGAAGAAGTTCACTCGATCATCGGGCACGCTGAGGTATGCGATGGTCATGTTGAGGAAGAGGGCGAGCGAGACCAGGCGGGATGCAAATCCAAGCGTGAACAGTACACCGCCGGCCAGTTCGATGAGTGCCACGGCAAGAGCAGTGGCGCCGGGCGCTGGAAGGTTGAGACTGGCGAAGAACATGGAGACCTTGTCGAGGTGCGTCAGCTTGCCGTAGCCGTCCTGGATGAACTGAAATCCCCAGTAAAGACGGATGGCAAGAAGCAACGGAGAGTGCAACGAATTCATGATCGCAACAAAGCGCGCATAGGCATCGCGAGTGAGTTTTATGAAGGGATGCATGAAGATCCTTCCAAAGTTCTGATCAGATTCCAGGAATCATGGTCTCGAGATCTGGAGCGCAGATCCAGCCAAGTTCGGCCCAGGTTGCGAACCATTCTCCAATTCGCTTGGGTCGGCGTGATTCCGGAATTCGCGATTCTGCAAATCCGGCTTCAAGAGCATCGGCGAGCGGGAGCCCTTGGCGGATGGCTGCGAGGGTGAGGAACTCTTCACGCTGGAGCCGGCGGTAATAGACCGAGAAGTCAACGCGATGGGATGCGAGCCAGGTGGAGCGGCGGCGAAGCTTCGAGATTGTGGCAGGTTCATCGGGCGCCACTTCGCTCTTTACACCGGCTTCGCTGGCCTGGCGCTTTTCGCGGTCGTGGAGGGCGAGGACAAGATCGTCCGCAGGATAATCGAGAGCCATGAGCTGCAGATGGGGTTGGAGAGCCAGGCGGGACGATGCATCGAGAGTTGCGATCTGTTCGAGCGTGAGCGGATCGTGATCGGCGTTGTCGAACGACTCTACAAAAGCCCATTCGATTCGGGCCACATCGACCGCTAGCCTGTGACGACGGCGGGCGAAGGAGGGGTTGGAAGCAAGCCACTCCGGCAGCTTTGAGCCGAGGTTGCGCAATGAGAAGGAACGGCTGGGATGGGCGGTGAGATAGGCGATGGAAAGCGCGTCAAACGCGACTGAACCGAGGACGGCGCGCAATGCAGGAAAGTCTTCCGCGAGCGCCGAGAGGACGCGATACCAATATTGCCGGTTGTAGATTTCCAGGCGTTCGAAGGACGAAAGCTGGCTGTTGGGGGCAATGAAGGAGGCGGCTACTTCCGCCATGGGGCGGCCATCGGGGGCGACGGAGCGCATGTCTTCATCAGGGGTGAGGGGCTGCATGATGGCTGCGGCCATTTCGCGTTGGAGCAATTCGAGGTTCATTGGGAGATTCCCGCCAGGATGCTTGCGTGAGGGTGGAGATAGCGCTCGGCCTTTTTTGCCTCGGCGTGGACTTCGTCGAAGGTGGGAATGTGGTCGTCCCATTCGAGCAGGGTGGGCGTGGGACCGCAGCGTTCAATTGCGCGAGCGTAGAGCTGCCAGACCGGATCAATGACCGGATGATCGTGGGTGTCGAGGATGTACTTTTCGTATTTTGAATGACCGGCGATGTGTATTTGCGCAACGCGTTCGGCAGGCACCGCGTTGACGTAATCCATGGGAACAAACTCATGGTTCACGGAGGAGACGTAGATGTTATTCACGTCGAGGAGGATGCCGCAATCGGCACGTTCCACAACTTCAGTGAGGAATTCCCACTCTGTCATCTGGGAGCCGGTGAATGCGGCGTAGCTGCTGACGTTTTCGACGGCGACGGGAATCTCGAGAAAATCCTGGACCATGCGGACGCGTTCTACGGTGCGCTCGACGGCCTCCCACGTGTAGGGGAGAGGAAGCAGGTCGTGGGTGTAGGTGCCATCTACGCTTCCCCAGCAGAGGTGATCGCTGAGCCACGGGGTTTTGGTGCGGCGGACCAGTGTTTTGAGGCGGCGAAGATGCTCGGGGTCGGGCGCGGTGACGGAGCCGAAATACATTGAAACACCGTGCTGGACGACGCGATATTGCTCGAGAATTCGATCGAGCGTGGCGAGGGGGCGCCCGGCATCGATCATGAAGTTTTCAGAGATGATTTCGAACCAATCGACTACCGGCTTGCGCGAAAAGATGTGCTCGTAGTGCGGAATGCGGAGGCCGATTCCGACGCCGTGATCCTGATACGCATTGAAACGATTGCCGGACATAGGGGAGTTCTCAGTTCTTAGTTCTTAGTTGTCAATGTTGTTAGCTGGGGGACGCTGATGTATGGCGCGGAAGGAGGGTTGGGTTGAGCGCTCCTGCCGCGCCAATGAGTGAGGGTGGTTTAGGCGAACCGGGCCGAAGGTGGCTTGGAGCCGTCGGTGGCGCATCCGCCTTTGCCTTTGCAGGAGTTCTTGCCTTTGCAGCCCTGATCGCTGGACTTGCAGCCGCCGGTTCCCTTGCAATCGTTTTTGCCTTTACAGGAGTGCTTTGCAGGAGCATCCTGCTCCAGGCTGGAGAGGCGCAGGCCGGCCTTGGCAGTGGGGACTTTGGATGTGCCATGGGTGGTCTGAGCTGCTACGGAGGTTCCACCGGCCAGGCCGGAGAGAGCCGCTGTCAAAAGCAGTGCGCTGATCTGATTCTTTGTCATGATCCTTTGACCTCATAATTGGGGGTTGGGCGGGTGAGTCCGCAAGTGATTGCCACGCGGGAACTGATTTCAGGGAATCCCGCATTTTTCCGTGTCACGCCCTTAGGACTGGCGCTCTGCCGGAAAGGTTACAGAGAAAGTGTTGTTGTTGGCGATGAAAATCTGACTTGCTCACTTTCTTGTGATGAGTACGTAGCTGCCCGCCAGCTGGATTGGCTGCCCGGGGGTTTAATACGCTAGGCTGAAGTTGTCGAGAGGGTGCGGTGGAATCCGGAACACAAATTGAAGAACCAAAAAGTATGCGTGTAGTATCGGGCGCCAGTTTTGTGTTTGCGCTTCTACAGAGCCTTTGCACGGCGGTGCTGACGATAAGCGGCATTCGGGTGGCGATTGGGCTGAGCGCGCTGGCTGCAGCATCAGGTATTTATGCTCCGGCGAAAGGGTTCCATCAGGATGCGATCCGGATTCCGATGCTGATTGTTGCGGCGATTGGGGCGATTGTGAACCTGGCGGTGCTGGCCTGGATTTGGCATCTGCGGGCGCGGCCGTCGGCGCAATGGCGGAGACGCGAGATTTCGAAAAAGGAAAGACGATCGGAACGGCTGCAGGTGGCGCTGGCGATTGTAACGCTGGTGCTGGTGGGGTTAGAGGCCTGGACGCACCCGATGGTGCATCGGACGGGACCGCCGCCTGTTACCCGGTCAAGTGGCTCCTGAGGGAAAGGGCTGAGGTGATCCCTGTCACCGCCAAGGGTTGATTGAAGCGTAAGACTGACTTGGTGATAACTGGTCCCCAGGAGTTATCTGTCAGCCTTGACCGAAGCGAGTTCTTTCCATGCTTTCAGCCTATCGTCGAGTTGCGTAACGGCCAACTGGCCGGTTTCGAAGTTCTAGCACGCTGGAAACATCCGCAGCGTGGTCTGATCCTCCCTGACAATTTCATTTCACAGGCTGAGCAGAGCGGGCTCATCGGCCGGGTGATGGAACAAGTTGTTTCTAAGGCATTCAATTCGGCCCGGCAATTGGCTGAACCGCTTGTTTTGGCGATCAACGTGTCGCCTTTTCAATTGCACGATCTTACGCTGCCCAAGCAGATTCGCGACCTGGCGGAGGAGGCGGGGTTTCCTTTGGACCGTCTGCACATCGAGATTACCGAGAGCGCACTGATCGACAATATCGAGCGGGCAAAGGCGATCACTTTAGAGCTGAAGGCAGTGGGTTGCAAGCTCGCCATGGACGATTTTGGAACGGGATACTCGAGCCTGCGGCATCTGCAGGGAATGCCATTCGACAAGCTAAAAGTCGATCGAAGTTTTGTCGCATCCATGATTGACGAGCGGGAAAGCCGCAAGATCGTTGCTGCGATTATCGGGCTGGGGCACAGTCTTGGCCTGATTACTGTGGGCGAAGGTGTGGAAACCGAGAAGCAGGCGGAGATGCTGCGACTGCTCGGTTGCGAGATGGGCCAAGGTTGGTTATATGGGAAGCCATTGCCGGCTGAACTGATTCCAGAGATGATCTCAGCCGTCCCCAAGACACTCTCATCGCGATTAATGAAATGGGAAAAGAGGGAGAGTATCTCCGGGCTGGAAGCTTTACCTACACAGCATTTTTCGCAGTTGCAGGCGATCTATGACGGCGCGCCCGTTGGGCTGTGTTTTCTGGATAAGAGCTTTCGGTATGTGAGCGTAAATCGGCGTCTTGCAGAGATCAACGGCGCGCCGGTGGATGTGCATATCGGAAAGACAATGAAGGAGATGCATCCGAAGCTTTTCCGAGACGTGGAACCGCTGCTTCGGCGCGCGTTGCTTGGCGAGGCGATTGCGGAAGTGGAAGCATGCCTGCCCGCAAACAACTGGACGAAGCCTAACCGAACAGTCGTCTACTCATATCAGCCTGCATTTGACGAGGCGGGAGACGTGATCGGAGTCTCGGTCACTGCGATGGACGTTACGCAATGGAAGCGCGTGGAATGGGAGCGAGACATCGCTACGGGGTCCTGCACCTGCTCCGCCGCATTGCAATTCTGCTCGAATCGAAAGTAATGCTGGTTCAGTTCTGGCTTATGGTTCGGCCAACTGCAATTCCTTATCAAGGCGGGCATGAAGGCGCTGGCTGAAGCCGGCTGGGAGCTCGAAGACGCGATCGTCGGCGATGAGGACAACGATGTTCCGAGTGGAATCAAGAACGGCGGAACAAATCTCACAGGTTTCAAGATGGCGGTCGATATCGGCGCGCAGTTCCGCGTCCACCTCGGAATCGATGTAGGCGGAGATGTGCTGCCATACGTGTTTGCAATCGATTCTCATTTTCCCCACCTAAACAATCCCTTGCGTTCAGGTGCAAAACCCCTAAGCAGTGGAGCGAGATGTTTCTGCAGGAGCGCGCGGGCCCGATGCAACCGGACTTTTACAGCTCCTTCCGAGATGCCTATAGCGGTTGCGGTTTCACGGACGTCCATCTCTTCGATGTCTCTGAGAAGGACAACGTTACGGTAAATCGGAGGCAATTCATCTATAGCGGTTCGAAGCAGAGCGCCAAGCTCCTTGCGTTCGAGGGCCTCGGAAGGTACTTCGCGCCAGCTTGTGAGGATAGCCGGGGTGTAGTCGCCGGTCTGTTCATCCGTGTCGGCTTCAAGGGAATCCTCACGTCGCGAGCCTTGTTTGCGCAGGCGCCCCAGGCCTTCGTTTCTGGCGATGGATAGCACCCAGGTGCGAAACTGCGAATCGCCGCGGAAACTGTGGAGATTCTGAAATACCTTGATTGCGGTGTCCTGGGCTGCGTCTTCGGCCTCCGCTTCATTTCGTAGAATGCCGAGCAGCATGAGGTAGACTCCGCGCTCGCAGGGGCGGATAAGGTCATGGAACAGGTGTTTTTCGCCCGCAAGAATGCGGCGGATACACTCTGCTTCGAGTTCGGGGTTTGTCGCCGCCATTCAAGAAGAACTATAGCGCGGTGACCGGCAGCCTGACCCGCCCGGGAGGGGCGAAAGTCCGGTGGCACATATAAGTTTCTTACTTTCAAAAGATTCCTTGTACGCAAAACACAAATTGGGCTGTACAATCTCCACGAGGAGACCCATGGCCGGAGATATTCAACTTACGTGCAGCGATTGCGGGCAAGACTTTACCTTCACCGCTGCTGATCAGACGTTCTTTCAGGAACGTGGTTATTCGACCCCAAAGCGTTGCAAGAGTTGCCGTCAGGCAAAGAAGAACGACCAGGGGGGGTCCGGCTACCGTTCGGCTCCAGCACAGGGTACACCTGTGATTTGTTCGGGTTGCGGCCAGCCAACAACAGTTCCTTTTGAGCCTCGCGGCGATCGTCCTGTGTTTTGCAGGGATTGCTACCAGGCACGGAAGGGCAGCAGCGGCGGGGGCGGCGGCGCATCGCGAGGTCGCGGTCGTTACTAGTATTCGTTCGATCCAGTGCGCGGTTTCCGCATTGGATCGATCTTCCCCGAACCAACATATCCGAAGCTCCACGGCGTACGTTGACACGGCTCTGGAAGCGTTCAACGCGCGGCGGCAGTAGATCTCTGGTCATTTTTGGAGCGTCGAAGATGGCTGGAAGATGAACTTACCGAAGGGCAGACCTGGGATTCAGGCTGCCCTTTTGGTTTATCTGCCACTTGCAGTGGGGTAGACGCTCGCTATTCGCTCGCACTAACTTCGTTGCTTCTCACCGGTTCCCCAAATGAAGGGGCTGGGTTTGATTGGGAAGATCGGAAGATTTTGAGTCTCGAATGGACAGTGAGCTATTCACCGAATACACTGGCGCTCTCGGAATACATCTGATTGCGAACCACGGGAGAAATTACTCCTAAAGAATGGCTTCCCAACTTTCCTTCACCGGATTTGCATGGAAAAACCTGTGGCGCCGACGGCTCAGAACTCTTCTGACGCTGTGGGGAATCGGCATGGCCATTGGGGCATTTGTTGCGCTCGTTGGCTTCTCGCGCTCGTTTGAGCAGGAATGGTTGCGGCTCTATTCGAGCAGCGGCACCGATATTGCGGTGGTTCAAAAGACTTTCCTTAACCCATCAGTGGACGTATCTATCGAGCCGAGGCTCACATCTGTGCCGGTGGTGGCGCAGGTGAGTCCCATGCTCTTCAATTTGATGGACCTGACCCCCGAGGTGAATGCGCTTGCGTTTGGTTGGCGCGCGGATTCTTACGAGTTCGGATCGCTGACTTTTTTGTCGGGACAACGATTTGAGAATGGCAAACCCCAAGTGATCATCGGCGATGCGCTTGCAAGTACGCTAAACAAAAAGGCGGGCGAGTCGCTGGACATTCAAGGCTCGTCATTCACCATAGTGGGAATCTACCGAGGCGGGACGGCTCTGGAGGCAGGGGCTGTGATCTTGCCGTTGGATCAATTGCAGCAACTTACGAGCCTGCAGGGTAAGGTCTCCGGGTTTCACGTGCGGCTTCGTCCCGCGCCTGCGGGAGAGGCCCCCGATCACTATCTGAAGCGCGCACAAAAGGAGATTGAGGCCGCGCTCCCCGGTCTGAACGCGCAATCGGCTTCAGAGCGGGCCAGCAACAACCAGTTTGTTGCGCTGGCTCATGCAGTGGCCTGGGGCACGTCTTCTATCGCTCTGTTGATGGGGGTTCTGGGCATTGCGAACACCATGGCTATGTCAGTGTTTGAGCGGACGCGCGAGATCGGGATTCTTCGCGCTATTGGCTGGAAGTCTTCACGTATTGTGCTGCTGATTGAAACGGAAGCTACGGTGCTTGGGTTCGCGGGCGGGATACTCGGGCTGTTTTTCGGCTGGGGTTCACTGCGCTTGCTTTCGATGTTGCCGCAGACTGCGAGTATTGTGTCTGCGTCCATGGATACGGGACATCTCCTGGAAGCGCTGGGGATTTCGGTTGTATCCGGTATTCTGGCGGGCGCTTATCCGGCGTGGAGAGGTTCGCACCTTTCGCCGGTGGAGGCGATACGGCATGACTAGTCCACTGCTGGAAGTTCGCAATCTGTGCAAGAGTTACGACGAGGGCCGTATTGAGGCTCTTCGCGGCGTGGACCTCTCCATCACAGCCGGTGAATACGTAGCCATCAGCGGACCGAGTGGCAGCGGCAAATCGACGCTATTGCAATTGCTGGGCGGTCTGGATACGGCCACCACCGGCGAAGTGCTCTTTCAGAATGCGGCGCTTGGATCGGCGGTCAACCTGGACACCTATAGAGCACGGCAGGTGGGATTCATCTTTCAGGCGTTCTATCTTTTGCCAACGCTGACCGCCATTGAGAATGTGCAGGTGCCGATGCTGGCTTTGGACCTGCTGCCGAGCAACCGCGCTAAGCGGGCCGAGTCGCTGTTGCGCGAAATGAGCATGGTACACCGGCTCAATCAGTATCCGAACCAACTCTCCGCCGGGGAGCGGCAGCGCGTAGCGATTGCGCGAGCCTTGGCGAACGCACCGTCGATCCTGATGGCAGATGAGCCTACGGGCAATCTTGACAGTGTGAACTCAGCCCGCATTATGGAGATACTGATCGGAATCCAGAAGCAGAGGGGCATGACGCTGATCATCATTACCCATGAGAATGAGATCGCCTGCTGTGCACCACGCCACATTCGCATTCGCGATGGAAGGATCGAGTCATGAAGGCTTTTGCCACTGCGGCCACTGCCTTGCTGTGCATGGTTTCCGCCAGCATGGATGCTGCTGCCCCGAATGCGGCTGCGGCGCTGAAGGCTCCTCAGGCGCGAGTGGAGACGGCCGACTTTCGCGTCAACGGGCACTTGGTGCGCGTGGACGCCGACGGCAAGCGAACCAGCGATGGGATTTCGATCAAGGCGCATTGGTTTCCGGGGGTACTGCGCGTGCTCGTGGATGTTACGCCTCCACCCAACGCCAAGGCTGATTCGCGCGCTCATATTCTGCTTGAGATGCGTCCCAACGGCCAAAACTCAATCAAGATTGCTCACCCTGGCGATAAGACACTGGCTTCCCTGCCCTTCGACAAGTGGAGCGATGGTCCGTTGGGACCTGGATTCAGCTTTGAGGATTTTCTGGAGATGCAGTATTTCTGGACAGGACAAACGCTGGAGAGCGCGGCCAAATTTGGCGCTCGCGACTGTGATGTTTTGAAAAGCACGCCGGGCGCAGCGGAAAAGACCCATTACGCCGAGATAAAATCCTGGCTCGACCAAAGTATCGGATTTCCTGTATATGTAGAAAAAACCCTGAAGGGAACTGGGTCGGTGAAGGAGTTCACCTATTATGGGCTGCGGCACGACGGCGGCGTATGGTCAGCCAGCCAGATGGAGTCGAAGATCCGAGGCCAAGGTGGATCGACACTGCTAATCATCGATCGCGGCAGTGCAAAGGCAAATCTTGGACTCGGGGACTTTAGTCCCGAACAACTCATTCGTTTTTAGGATTGCTTATGGCCGCAGTTCGCTGGATTCTCGCCGCGGGCGCCACACTGGTCTGCACAGGATTTCTCTACCAGTTTTTCGGTGCGCGCCGGGACCGCCGGCTTTATGCCGGTCTCGGACGCTCAATCGATATTGGCAAAGGGCGGAAGCTATTCCTGATGGAAAAGGGAGCAGGCGGCCCTACTGTTGTGTTTGAGTCGGGAATTGCCGCCACGAATTTGAATTGGTTTCATATCCAGGAAATCGTTTCGCGGTTTACGTATACCGCTTCCTATGATCGCGGCGGCCTGGGTTGGAGCAGCCCGAACCGAACCGCGCGGACGCCGGGAAATATAGCCGTAGAACTACACGCAATGCTGGAGGGCGCTGGGATCAAGCCACCTTACATTCTGGTTGGACATTCTTTCGGCGGTCTGGTGATGCGACGCTATGCGCTGCTCTATCCGAACGATGTGGCCAGTGTGCTGCTCGTGGACCCGATGCGCTGCGAAGAATGGCCGCCATTGAATCCAGGCAAGCAGAGTGAAATCGACCTCGGCAAAAGGCTTTCTCGTATCGCTATTCCAATTGCGCGCTTTGGACTCGCACGTCTTGCCGTCATGTCGCTCCTTTTCCGGTCAGGAAAGACTGCCGGCCGGCTTGCGGGGTTTGCGGGAACCGGGGCGCAGCATGTGCTGGGGCGGGTCAGGAATGAGGTCGGCAAGATGCCACGTGAGGTTCAGCCGATTGTAGCCGCGCACTGGTCGCGCCCTGGTTACTACGCGGGGATGCGCAGCCATGTGATGGCGGTTCCCGACACGGTCCGTGAGATGCAGGATGCGGAACCGATCCATGGCATCGCGGTGGTTGTTTTGACGCCGGGTAAGTCGACTCCGCTGTCCTGTGAGAGGCTTGCCCGCATTGGGGACAACGCGCAGCAGGTAATTGCTCCTGCGAGCGCGCACTGGATTCATCTTGACGAGCCAGAACTCGTGATCAACTCCATTCGCGAGATGGTGGCCGCTGCGACGGTTGAAGTTGTTCCTGTCCCGATTCCGGTGTGAGATTACCCCCGGCAGAGCCGGGGGCTTCATTTGGTGAGCCGCTCAAAGCGGCTTGAGCGGGGACGCTAACGCGGCCCCGGTTGAGTTGGGCCACCTTATCGGTGGCAGGTCATCGCCACATGTTCAGTTGGTCCAGACGTTTGTCTTCCTGCTCCTGGTTTCGGATGTAATCCCGAATCGTGATCTCATCGCGACCCACTGTTGATACGAAATATCCCCGTGCCCAGAAGCTCTGCCCAGCATAGTTTTGCTTCTGCTCCCCATACACGCGCGCCAGGTGAATCGCGCTCTTGCCCTTGATGAATCCAACCACCGACGATACCGAATACTTCGGCGGGATCGAAATCATCATGTGTACATGGTCGGCCAGAAGATGCCCTTCCTCGATGCGGCATTCTTTCTGTTCGGCCAGCTTTCGGAACACCTCGCCCAAGTGCCGGCGCAGATTTCCGTACAACACTTTGCGGCGGCATTTTGGGATAAAAACAACATGGTACTTGCACTCCCACTTCGAGTGGCTTAAGCTCTCATACTCGTCCATCCGGGATCTCCTTGAAGTGTGCTTGGCGGCTCACCTCTCGGAGTTTCTTGGATGGACTCCCGGAAATGTCAAACTGCTACTGCCACCCCGGCAGAGCCGGGGGAACTCCCGTTGCATTAGCCCTATTTCTTTTCATCCGCGACAAACGTTGTCCAGGGACCGGCGATCATGTCGTGGAGGATCGGCTTCTGCCACGCGAATTGTGGATGCGCTTCCAGGAATGGCACGGCATGGAAGTCTTCACCGCAGGGATGACCGGCTCGACCGATGAAACTGAGCTTCGCGGCCAAGTCCGAATCCATTACCTTGCCTGTGACAGCGCCACCCGGCACATATGGCGGTTCGTCCCAGACTTTCTCACCCACGGGCGATGTATCCTCGTGGCCGCACAGGCTGCGTTTGCCGGCGTCGGTTTTATGCTCGAAGCTGTCTTCGTGATCGGATAGATACGCCTCCGCGAGAGCGGTGTCGAGCTTGCCGTAATGCTCCTTCATGAACTCTTCCGCGCGGATATGGCGGGCATTCATGCTGCTTTCCGGATCGTCTGGATTGAATCCCGGCGTGTCGTCGCGGATAAGCGAGGGATCTGCCGAAAAGTTTGAGGAGACGAAGTAGCCGTCTTTCTTTTTTGTCAGCGGCGTCTGGTGCAGCCCAAGCTCGAGATAGGCGATTTCGCCGGACTTACGGTCGCCAATGAGCCATGAATTGGCATAACCGCCGTTGTTGCCCTTGCGCATGATGGCTGCATACTCGTCGATCGACGTGGCGTATTGCATGGCCTTGCGGGAGCGCTCGAACTCTGGAATTCCATTGACGTCAAAACCCTTCGCCATGGGCAGCGTGGTTTCAGTAATCATCAAGCCGCTGGCGTTTACGCCGAAGTCGTCCTGGCTGGTGATGACGCCGGGCAAACCATCCATGAGGATGTGCTGTCCGCTGGTGGGTACGATGTCGAAGACCACGGTCCAACGTTCGCCCTCGGCGTACGAAGACCAATTGCTGTGCGCGATAACGATCTTGCCGTCTTTGGTGGCCGACCCGGTGGCTACAAATGCACTGCACTTGCCGGGAGCGACGGCGGCTGGCGGAACGGGCTTGCCCTGCTTCTTGTTCAGGATCGGCAGGTAGTAATCGCTGATTTCGATATCGCCATTGAGCGCCACGATATCCCACAGATCGAG
>Ga0302319_10001809_pt1 | contig 47268 bp, 37 predicted proteins | sample Bog_T0_2_FD_203319 | JGI IMG/M metagenome (GOLD analysis project Ga0302319, IMG submission 203319) | Peat permafrost microbial communities from Stordalen Mire near Abisko, Sweden - Bog_T0_2 | ecosystem: Environmental > Terrestrial > Soil > Wetlands > Peat | place: Sweden: Abisko, Stordalen Mire... | reverse complement strand
CACAAAGCAGACCCCGGCCCTGAGTGTCTGGCTAGCCCAACTTACGATCCGTGCTCACCAAAATGTTGTTGCAGTGGCCTTAGCCAACAAACTGGCCCGAATCGCTTGGGCGGTGCTCGCAAAGGAGGAACAATACCAACCTCAAGCCCTGACCAGCCTGGAAGCAGCCTGACTGGCCAGCAGATGACGCCTGGCTAAAGCCAGGCTTGGAAATCGCATGCGCGATTCCCACATCTACAGCCCAGCGACTACGGCTGCGGAGTTTTTGATTTTCTACCAGGTCTGCTGGCGAACAATGAGATGGCTCAACGGTCGAACCCGGCGCTCTCGAAACCTGTGGAGCAAAACAGTCTTCACAAGACTGCCTATTTGATAAGGAACAGAGCGCAGCGCATTCCATCATGGCCCGGAGGAACCTCTCCAACAAAGGCCGAATACATTTGCGCAGACCAACCTGCCACCTTCACTTTTCGCTTGCGGAATGGCGGCGGACCATACATTTGCTCCGGCGCTCATAGCCAGGGGCGTTGCAGCGACGATTTAACGATTCAGAACAATATCTAATGATATTTAGTATTTTAGAATTGACTTTAGCGAATCCGGATGATTCAATTGCTTTAGCGTCTTAGCGCTTTCGCTCCACTTGAGGCCTGATTTAACGGTTCCCTATGACATTTAGCGATTCAAAATCGAAATCTGAGACCAAGGCGATTGGACTTTACTGGCTGATCGAAGAGCTTGGACTGGCCGTTGTGCCTCCTGCTGTTCGCTCCGAAGCGATTCGTGGCGCACGGAAAACGAGAATCTCGGATGGCACGGTTCTTGAGCAGTATCCGTTGGCATACGGACCCACGGATTTGTTCGGGCACCTCCGCTTTGCCATGCGCTACGAACCCATTGACCTGAACGTGATCGTCGCCTTTTTCGAAAAGGTGGGCCGCGATGACTTTGAAACCTGGATCAAGAGTGAACCGGTTGGCAAGTACGCTCGGCGCGCCTGGTATCTCTACGAATTCCTGACCGGTGAATCGCTGGATATCCCCGACGTTCCGCCCACAGATAACGTGCTCCTACTGGACCCAGCATTGCACATCACAACAACTGGCGTTCGTGTCCGCCGCCAACGTGTGATCGACAATCTCCTGGGCAATCGTGATTACTGCCCGATGATTCGTCGCACCGACCGATTGAACGCTGGCCAACAGCAGCAATTGGGAGAGGAGGCGAAGAAGATTGTCGAAGGCGCGGACCCCGCCTTATTAGCCCGGGCGGTCCACTACCTCTTTACGAAAGAGACCAAATCCTCCTTTGCTATCGAGGGCGAGGTGCCAAGTACGGATCGGACGCTACGATTCGTGGCGGCACTAGGACGAGCGGACGACTTCGACACCAGCGACAAACAGGCCTTTGTGGAACTGCAGAACTCCATCGTTGATGCTCGCTATGCGCAGAGGGATTGGCGTTCCATTCAAAATTACGTCGGGCAAACTGCGTCCAATTACTCTGAAATCGTCCACTTTATCTGCCCCAGGCCGGAAGATGTCTCCGGCCTCATGGACGGCTGGATGCGCATGGTCTCTCGTATCGAAGGCGGCGGTGTCGATCCCATTTGCGCAGCGGCGGTGACAGGATTCGGTTTCGTATTCATTCATCCTTTTGAAGATGGAAACGGTAGAATCCACCGCTTCCTTATTCATCACAGCCTGGCAAAGTTGAAATTCGCTCCGCGGGGCGTTCTTTTCCCGGTGTCCGCGGCCATGCTGCGTGCACCGAAAGCATATGATGCCGCCTTGAATGCGTTTTCCAAAAACGCCATGCCCCTGATCAAGTATGAAATGGACGATCAACAACGGCTCACTGTTCTGAGCAGCACGGACAAGCTATATCGCTACTACGATGCGACGCCTCAGGCGGAGTATCTCTATGAAGCCGTGGCCGAAACCATCCGCAAAGATCTCAGAGAGGAAATTGAATTCCTTGAGGTCTTCGACAAGGCAATGGCAGCGGTGAAGATGATCGTTGATATGCCGAATGCACGTGCATCCTTGCTCACCCGGTTTATCCTGCAGAACCATGGCACACTGTCTACGAAAAAGCGGCGCCAATTTCCAGAATTGCGCGACGAAGAGATCGCAAGAATTGAAGAAGCGATTCGTCGAGCCAATGCCGCTATCGGCGAAGAAGAAGAGTCCGTCAGCGAGTTTGATGAGTTCTTGAGTTCCCGTGAAGCCAAGCAAGATCAATTCAGAAGTGCAGAAGAAGTTATTGCTCAAGGAGTTGCTGCGGAGTGGAAAAGCTTGAAGGATGCGACGAAGGCTATGACGGCCAGCAAAGCCATTGATGGCAATCCCTTTCAGTGGGCTCCTTACAGCGCCCCTTATCCAGATTTTCTACAGTTGAAAGATGTAGCAGTTATCTTCATTGACAAAGGAATTCGCAATGGAGTTCCTCAGGCGTGCAGTATACGATTTGACCGGAACGCTTCTGGCCCTCAGGGCGTGTTTCTTGAAGACAAATCGCCAGTCTCGGCTGAAGTATGGTCGTTGGAGCCACGGGCAGAAGGCCAGAACGTCATATGGCATGTGAAAGAACTAGGCAAGAACTTCACATCGTCAGAGTTGGCTTCACAAGTTGCGATACGGCTTGTTAAGCAGTTCGAGGCATACGAAGCCGCATTTGGACGGTGAACACATGAGAGCGTTTCTATGCGCTGTGACCAAAGTCATTGTTCGCTCTCCGCCTCTACACTACTCTTCGGCTTAGATGGAAATAGAGACCATGGACACTCAAGCGGTAGACGGGAACTCCTTAGACGGAAGAGGCAAGAAGCTCAATCGCCGTTTCGTGGCAGACCGTTCGCAACGCATCCGGCATTGTATGCAGGGTTTGTTTGTGGGTTTGAACGGCTGGATTGGCATTCAGTTCTTCCTCTGGGTCCTTTACTTTGAGCGCGGAGGAAGCACTCTCTACGTCCCGCGCCCTGCCGGCATTGAAGGCTGGCTACCTATCGCCGGCCTGATGAACTCGAAGTATTTTCTGCTCACCGGGCGCGTGCCGGCAATTCACCCGGCGGCCATGGTATTGTTTTTGGCCTTTCTGCTGATGAGCCTCCTGCTGAAGAAAGCCTTCTGCGCGTGGCTTTGCCCGGTAGGAACGTTTTCGGAGCTTCTATGGAAGCTGGGCCGCAGAATCTTCGGGCGCAATCTGCGGCTGCCTCGTTGGGCCGACATTCCGTTGCGCGGGCTGAAATACTTGTTGCTCGGATTCTTTGTCTTCGTCATCGGCGCGATGTCCGCCGAAGCGCTGGAGAGTTTCATGTACACGCCCTATGGCCTGGTCGCAGACGTGAAGATGTTGAATTTCTTTCGCGACATGGGGCAGACGGCGGCGATTGTCCTTGCTCTGCTTGTTCTCGGCTCCATGCTGGTCCAGAACTTCTGGTGCCGATATCTATGTCCTTACGGCGCGCTGATGGGGTTGGTCTCACTGCTGAGTCCGATCAAGATCCGCCGGGACGCCGAGGCTTGTATTGATTGCGGGAAGTGCGCTCGGGTCTGTCCGGCCGGTCTGCCGGTAGATCGCCTCGTGCAGATCAGTTCAGCGGAGTGCACTGCGTGCCTGGTATGCGTCTCGGCTTGCCCACAGCAAGATGCATTGCAGTTCGCGTTTGCGCCGAGACGTGCCGCAGCACCCATGCAACGCTGGTTCCGTCGCACCCTCGGACCTCTGGCCGTTGCGAGCATTCTCGCGTACATCTTCTTCGGGCTGATACTTCTTGCACGAGCCACGAGCCATTGGCAGACGAACATCCCCCGCGCCGTCTATACAAACCTGGTACCACATGCGAACGAATTGTCCCATCCTGGTATGTAAAAGGGTGCCGCACGAAGAGACCTTCACCCTCTCTAACCGACCTGACTAGCGAAAGACTAATCTTCAATCGCATGCAGAGGCGGGGCGGAACCTGAGTTTCGCCCCGCCTCTACAAGCCTATTTTCTTCGCAGGCTGAATTCCCGTCCGATGGTTGCGAGCGTCTCTGCGTCCAATGCATGTGCTGCATAAGGAAACACGATGGTCTCTTCCACATGAATATGCCCTGTATAGATCTCCTTCAGTTGTTTGGTTTCGGACGAGAGTTGGTTTTCATCCTCCGTAGCCAATCTGCCGACAGAGATCCAGGTCATGTAGAAGTGCTCGATCGACTTGTGCAGGCGACTTGCATGGCGATGTTCCGATTGGAGTTGCGCAATCGACTCAACCGCAGGGGTGAACTTGGCGCGCAACCGCGGAAACAGCGACTCCTCTTCGTCACTCGTATGCCTTTCCCCGCCTTGCCGAAAGTAGTGGAGAGCAGTCTGCACAGCGCTGATCTCTTCCTCTGTCATTTCTCTGCCGCAGGCTCGTTGAATAACGCTGCACAGGATGCCAAGGAAACGCTCAATTCTACGATGGCAGTCTGTGAGCATTCCAATTGGATCGTCGAATCCGCTGTCCGGTTTCGCTCCAATTTGTATCGTCATGACTTGTCTTCCTTTCTATCTACATGACTCCAATTCATGGAATCACGGGTTTTGAAGTTTGATCCAACCCTGAATGCCTCACGCTCCCTGCAGAACATGAAGAGCCATCGACTTCCTCATTCTCGGAACAGGTTGAACGTACCCCTTCGGAATGTAAACACAACACGGTTCCTCCGCGTTTGGATTCCCGGTCAGTGCATAGGCACGGGCTCGTGAACCGCCGCAGATCTCTTTGAATTCGCATGCACCGCATTTTCCTTCGAGCTTGGATGTTTCGCGCAGGTCCTGGAACAGGGTGGATTCTCGATAAATCACAGCCAACTCCTGGAGACGAATGTTTCCGCCTGAGAGAGGCAGGAATCCGCTCGGAAACACTTCTCCGGTGTGAGAGATGAAGACAAACCCCTTGCCATCGTTCAGGCCGCGCGGCGCCCGCCCAAGGTCATCAGCGGCCTTGTCATGGATTGCGTGAGTTTCTACGCCAGCCTTACGTTCGGCGACTCTCTGCTGCAACATAAAGCGTCTGTAATGCTGCGCCTCGGTGGTTTTGATATCAAAGCTTGCTGTCTTTGAGAGGCCGTAAATCTTCGCGAAGACATGCTCGAACTCATCGGCGTTCAGCAGATCGTCGAGTTTTCCGCGTCCCGTGGGAACCAGGAAGAAGACGCTCCAAAGCGTGATGTTCAGGCTCTCTATAAGTGCGACAATTGCATCGATTTCATCAATATTCCTGCGGCTGAAGGTTGTGTTGATTTGAACCGGCAAGCCGATCTCGTTAGCCCAACGAACCGCGTCCAGTGTCCGCGCAAACGACCCGCTCATTCCACGGAAAGCGTCGTGAGTCTCGGCGCTCGCGCCATCCGTGCTTACTGCAAGCCTGGCCAGTCCGGCCTCCTTGAGCCGGACAACAATCTCCCGTGTCAGCAACGGTGTAGCGCTCGGCGTGAGGGATACGCGAACTCCGGCAGAATGAGCATGGCCGATCAGTTCAAACAAATCAGGCCGTTTGATTGGGTCGCCTCCGGTAAGCACAAAAACCGGAACCTTCAAGGCCGCAATCTGATTGATCAGACGCTTGCCCTCAGCGGTGCTGAGTTCCATGGGGTGGCGATCCGGCTGGGCGGAGGCGCGGCAATGCACACACGCCAGGTCACAGGCCTGTGTCACTTCCCAGATAGCGATGAATGGGCGTTCGTTGAAATCAATCGCATTGATTTGCGGGTTCATGGCCCTATGAGACTGCCGTTGCGGCATCCCGCGCAGTGACCAAAGTCGCTTCCTGCTAGAATTCCCAAGTGACAACTCAACGCATCGATCTCGCCGCAGTCCTCCAAAAAACCGCATTGCTATCGAGTCTTTCTCCACCTGAGCTGCAAATAAACCTGCACCGCGATGCTTTTCCCGTTAGGCATAACGGCTATTACCACCCTTGACCACAGCTTCTGCCGCTGCGGCCTTACGGGCGATGTCATCGATCAGGCCCTTTGTAAGGGGACGCGGCGCTTCGACCGATGCCTGGCGCACAGACTTCTTGAGTTTCTGCTCAGACACGGTGAACTCCATTGGCGTGGGGCTGCCCTCTGTCGGGTATTCACCGGTGCAAAGAAACTCTCCCTTGGCATCTTTTACGATGGACTCGTACTCTGTCTTCGCCGCATGGCACGGCGGATCACATTCATCATCCTGGATCGCGCAACTGCTGGCGACAATACGGCCTTCCTTGCGAATCTGCGATAACGCAGATTTAGCGTCTGGCGATACTTTTGCCTTGTCTCCCAAATCGGATCGGCTATCGTTGGAAAGCGTATGCCATGAGCAGTGGTGCGGGGCTTGAAGAAGGTCGTAGGAAAACACTCCTGGCGCTTTCTTGTGTTTCGTCCAGAGCTTCTCCCAGATCAGAACCTCGGCATCCCCGCCGCTAAGGAAGCTCTTGACCGTCTTCCTCTCAGCATCGTCCGCCAATTCCATATTCAGGATGACGCTCGAATGGTTTTTACGCAGTTCTTCTTCTTCCTCGTCCTTCTCGGACTTCGGCAAAGGGGCAAGAAGCCGCGCTTTGAATACTTTGCTTTCTGAACCGTTGACCTTTGTGATGTCTTCGTCCACCTTCACGACGATGGCTAGGATGTCATCCGTTTTACCGTCCTCATCCTCCCCAAGGATCAGAACGCGATCACCGTCGTCTATGCCAGAAAATTTCTTCTTCTTCGCCAGCGCGACCCGCCGCTTGGCCTCTTTCTTGAAGGCCTTGGCATCGTCACAGACCTTGTGATTCACGCTGGCCCGCCGGAATACCATGGGCGAGGACCACATTTCGCCGATCATGATTCTTTTTTCGTTGTCGGGCTTCTTGTCGTCTGCGTACTCCGCTGGTGCATCCAGGTGGAAGTGGTTGCGGATTCCGCGGCAATGATCCTGGTCTGGATGGCTCTGGAGGAATACGTCCACATAGGGACGGCCATTGCTGTCGCGCTTCAGGCGCTCCCGCAGGTCTTGTGCAACGTCGCGCGTCTTGTCATCAGGATTGTCGGCTGCGGCGCGAATATTGCAGTCGATCAGTACGGTAGTCCCGGCTTTGTCGCCAAGGCAGATCAGCGTCATATCCCCGTTGTCAACGGGAAAGAAGGTAATCGATGTTGCCATATCAGAAGCTGTTAAATAGCCCCGATGTCGGGCACCGGTCCGGCCAAACACGCGCCCTGCTGCGATTATGCCTGCAAATTCGACAGAATCGGCTTCAGAACTTCATCGCACCGCAATCGAACTACAAAATGGTGAGATGTGCAGAGGCTCATTAATGTTCCGGTTTCCCCATTGGGCCTATTCGCGCATAGACTGGATGGCCTTTGCTCGCAACCAGGACACAGACTTATGCTAGTTGGGTTATGTCGGAACACTTTGGCGGCCGCAGCAAAGCGTTCAGGATTTGGCCATTTTCCGTCATACTCATGTGGCAGTTTAAAAGGAGATGTAAAAAAGAATGGATCGCCGTCGGTTTCTTGCCGGTTCTGCTCTCACCCTGCCCGCCTTGCGCGCATTCGCCGAGCATAGTGCCGCCCCTATGAAAGGCACAGAAGCGCCTTCCGCGCCGTTGAACGCGTCTGCGGGCAATGCCATGCCGGCAAGCATTCGTTATCTATATATCCCCAAACCGCAGTTCTGGTCTTTTGACAACCTCGACCCGCAGTTCTCCATGGGTGGATACACTCTGAGCTTCCAGGCCTTCACTTACGGCGACCAACAAAATACTTTCAGCCTGGACAGAAACAGCGTCAAGCAAACGAACGATGGAGACAACTGGACCGTCACGGCCAGTCAGCTCTCCTGGCCGGGGCAGCAACTTCCCTTCCCGGGCAGCTTCGAAGCTCGTGTCACGGTGAAGAATCAGCGTGTTTATCTTAATATGAAGGCTACGGCCAACGAGAAAATTCGCGGCATCAAGGTCAAGGTGCATAACCTGCCCACCGGCAAAGTCGCGCAGACTGGTTGGGAGGTGGATCCCTATTTTGTGGATGTGCCCGAGCCGGGCGTGAACTTCAACTATCCCGAGTACCAGGGCGGCATACCAGTCTGGTTTCTCGCGCAAAGCGGCGACAAGGGAATCTCCTTTTCTTCGCTCGATCTTGATCCTCGTCCGAAGCGATTTGCTGCATACCCGCAAAATGGAACGTTGACCGTCGATCTGATCGTCGATCAAGATGCAAGGATGCTTTCGACCAGCTTCGAAGCGCCTACATGGGTCATTGAAAAGAACACCGATCTGCAGAATGCCATCGACCTTCGCACGCAATTGCTTGAAGGCAAAGCTGGCCTCAAGCGGTGGGAAGATCGTCCCGATGTGCCCCAATGGGCCCGTGAAGTCCGCTTGGTCGTCACTCTGCACGGTATGCACTGGAGCGGCTACATCTTCAACGACTATAGGGCCATGATGGAGCGCGTGAAGTGGATCACGGATCGCATCGGGGGCAGGAAGGTGCTCTTCTTCCTGGCCGGATGGGAAGGCCGCTATTATCGCACCTATGGTAACAGCCATGTGGACACGCGCATGGGCGGCGATGCAGATTTCCGCCACCTGATCGAATTCATTCACCAGCGTGGCGCGCACGTTATGGCGATGTTCAGCGGCAACTATCCTTCCCCAGGTCTGCCGGGATACGACGACTACACGCGTGATTCCTTCTTTCAGGCGTTGCCCGGCAACCTGCGCTGGAGCGATATGCGCGGCTACGTGACCGACTGGGCGGAGATTCGCGCCGGCGTCAATGAAGGCGCCCCCGTCAATCCCGGTGCGCCTGGATGGCGCGATCATCTGACCAACCAGATTGCTATGCTGAACCGCACGTATAAGCTCGATGGAACCTTCCTCGACACGCAGCCCAACGGAGACAACGATACTCGCTATTCTCCGCTGGAAGGACTACGCAGCATTGCCAGTCACCTGCGCGCGGAGTCGCCCGAGTTACTGCTGGCCACTGAATCGTGGTTCGATCTTTCGCTGGGCATCGTTCCCACTTCGCAAACACCCGACGGCCCATTCCGATGGAGCCGGAAGTATCAACGCCGATGGGCGCATCTCTCCATGGGAGAACCAAGCCGTGGTTCCACCGGCGTGCATGAATTGGGACACATTCCCTATAAGCTCGACGATGTTTTGCAGGCTTACGATCTGGCCGCTGTGGCCATCGTTGAAGACACCATCGAGAAAGCTCCCGAGGCAGTGGAAACAGTCCTCAAATACGCCAAGGCTATGGCATAAAGCATCTGTGCCGATACGCGATTAGAATGTAGATTGCAATTCAATCGACCTGACGGGGGGGAAGCTAATCTCTTTCGTCGACCCTCGGAGCAGTCTGATGCGCTCATCAACGACCCTGCCGAAAACTGTATTCTTCGTTCTGGCCCTTTGCCTGTGTGGCTGCCATGCGCGCAATCACGATGGTTTCACTATCGCGGTGATTCCCAAGACGACAGCTACAAATGTGTGGAAGTCCATGCATATCGCTATACTGGAAGACGCAAAGAACTACCCGTGCAAGATAGAGTGGAATGCGCCGGAATCGGAAGCGGACTATACGCAGCAGGCAAGCATGGTTGAGGACGCAGTTTATCGCCACGTCTCTGGCATTATCCTTGCGCCCGATCACCAACTGGTTCTTGCTTCATCGGTGAAACTGGCCAAGGAAGCGGGAATCCCCGTGGTGATCCTCGACGCTCCAATATCGCTCCCGACGGACGACTATACCGCATTCATTGGCAGCGACGACGTCGAAATCGGCGCGCTGGCCGCCGATCGTATCGGCCTTAAGCTGCACGGCAGCGGGCAGGTGGGCATCATCGGAGTAAGCCCCACGCTGGAGGGCTCCAACCGGCGCGAGGATGCTTTCATCCAACGCCTCAAAGAGCGCTTCCCGCAGATTGTAGTGGTCGATATCGAGTATGGCCTCTCCGACTGGGCGCGCTCCAGCAGGGCCGCTCAGGACATGGTCGACAAGTATCCCAAGCTCGACGCCATGTTTGTCTCCGATGGCTTTGCTACCTCAGGAGCAGCCTCCGTCTTGGAGGCGCATCGCAGTGTTCGGCATATTGTTCTGGTTGGCGTGGATCAGGAGGGCTATACGCTGCAAGCCGTCCGGGAGGGATTGGTCGATTCGGTCATTGTCAAGGACTCCAACACCATGGGCCATCTGGCCATGGTAACCATGATGGCGGCCTTGCAGCACAAGCCGTTCAACAAGCGACTCTACGTGCCGGTGGCTCTGATTACACAACGCGAGGTCGATAGCCCGCAACTGAAGCGGCTACTACCCCCACATTTCGTTTCGCCCGTCAACGCTCCGCCATCACGGTAAGGACTGCACTTCGAAGTTGCGCCATGAAGACTGCATCCCGTACGAGCGGATGCCTGGGCTGCCATTGCGGAACCCGCAGCCGACATCGGTATAGTCGATCTTAGCCGCATCCAGGGAGGGCATTGATTGCTCTACGATCCGAAATTCGCATCCCTGAGCCGTGATCGAGAGATGGTACCACTGCCCAATACGAACCGGCTCGGGAAGCTTGGCCACTGCCAATTCAATATATTCATTCTCGATGCGCGCGAAGACCAGAGACTGGTCGTTCAAACGAAGTCCCGCATAATATCCGTAGTAAGAATCGGTGCCGATCTGAACATTCGACGCACGCAGTATCACCCCCGCATCGCCCCATTTCTGGTTTCTGTCGGAATCGAAGCGAAGATCGCTGTCCAGCTTGTAATCGCTCATCGACGGATCGCCCGTGACCAGCTTGTCTCCCAGGCCACCTTTGAGATCGGAGAAGGTTCCTTGCTCCGCAACCCAAGTCCCGTCGTATTGCTTCCAGTCTTCTATCCGATCCGGGGAAAGAGATTGCCGGCCATGCATCGGGGGGGTAAGGCGCGAATGGGCATACCAAGCCAGGAGCATCATCAATGCTGCAGCGGAGAGAGCAATGAGCCAGGTACGAGTAGGTTTCATTTGTGCTGGCGGCCAGCCTGCTAGGCAGGAGCAGTGCGCAGTACACTAATTTTATCAGATCGTCATGCCCTTTGGTCGCCATGTTCAAGCCTGTCAATACAACTCGGATCGTGCTTATCTCAGTGCTGCTTCTGAGCCTGCATCTCTGCGTTCCGGCTCTGCTGCAAGCCCAGATGGCCGACACTCCCAATGCTTCCCCGCGGCTGCAAGCGATCCGCTCCGCGTTACAAGGGCGTGTAGACGGACCATCCGCGCCGGTCTTGCTGCGAGGGACCATTACCCACACCGGTTCCACCCTCATCATTCAGGACCAGACCGGGGCCATTGCGGTTCATCCGGCACATCCCACGAGGCTCGCGGTCGGGGATGAGGCCGAAGTTTTCGGCATCAATACCACCACCAATGGAATTCATTCCATCGAGCAGGCTCAAGTGGCCAGCCTCTGGCGCAGTTCCCCGCCGGCGGCCCTGGCACTCACTCCGGATAGCGCCACGGAGGGCCAATACAACGTCTACCTCGTTGAGGTCGAAGGCCAGCTCATCAAAGAGCAGATCGCCGCGGACGGCTCCGTCAAGCTGATGTTTGAGAGCGATCACCAGTTCTTCAGCGCCACCCTCGAAGCCGGTCCTGAGTCGCGGTCTGCCGCGAGAAAGCGATTCGAGCCGGGTAGCATGCTTCGCGTTACAGGCGTCCTATCCGTGCGCACCATGCAGGACAATCTGCAGAGCGACAGCTTTGTCGTCCAACTCCGTACGTTCGATGACATCCGCATGGTGAAAGCCGCACCCTGGCCAACTCCGGCACACATTCTGGAACTCGCGTTCGGAGTCCTGATTCTCATCGGCATTCTGCATTATCTGCGTCTGAAGAACCTGCAGGCCCGATTTGCCGCAATTACAGCGGAACGCTCGCGCATTGCGCGGGATATTCATGACACCTTGGCGCAGAGCTTTGCCGGCATTGCCTTTCAACTCGAGGGCGCAGTGAGGGAGTTGGAGAAGAACGGCGAAAGCGCGCGCGACTACCTCAACATGGCCCTCAACATGGTGCGTCACAGCCGCGCTGAAGCGCATCGCTCCATCTCCAGGCTGCGGGCGTTTTCCAGAGATCTTCCGCTGGGAAAAATGCTGGAAGGGATGGTCCAGAAGACGGTCGGATCTGCATGTGTGAACGTTCATCACACCACCACAGGCAGTTCGGAAGGGATCGATCCAGGGCTCGCCGAACAGCTCTTTCGAGTTGCGCAGGAGGGATTCTCAAACGCGCTGCATCATAGCCGCGCCACCAACATCTGGATCTCTCTTGATTGCAAACGATCCGAAGTCGCGTTGTCCATCGCGGATGACGGGGTTGGCTTTGACACCGAGCACGTCGACGGTCCGCACACCGGACACTTCGGACTCGCTGGCATCAAGGAACGTGTGGAGCGAATACGCGGAGTCCTTGATTTGAAATCTTCTTCCGCAGGCACACAGATTCATGTGCGTATTCCCGTCAAGCGAACCAGAGCCACCCCCCTGCGCGCCCTTTGGTCAAACGTATATGATGCGATGCAGCGCGGAACCAACAAAACGTATGAGGGCTGAGAAATGCGACCACTTTCAATCTTAATAGCCGACGATCATCTTCTCTTTCGCATGGGCTTGAAAACTCTCATACAGTCTGAGCCCGGATACGCCATCCTCAACGAGGCAAAGAGCGGAGAAGAATGTGTGCGCATGTATCGCGCGCAGCGGCCGGATGTCGTTTTGATGGATCTGCGCATGCCCGGCGGAAGCGGTATAGAAGCACTTTCGACCATTCGCAAATCTGACCCCAACGCGCGCGTTCTGATCCTGACCAGTTACGGTACCGAAGAGGAAATCTATCAGGCGCTGCAACTGGGCGCCATGGGATACGTGTTGAAAGATACCAGCAGAGAAGCGCTGCTGGAGGCAATCCGCTCCGCACATGCAGGCAAGAAGTGGGTTCCCGCGGCCATTGCCGCACGTCTGGCTGAGCGTCTTCCCCGGCAAACGCTCAGCCCCCGCGAAGTCGAGATTCTTCAGTTGCTCGTCAAGGGGCTAACCAACCGCGACATCGCATCCGTCCTGAAACTCAGCCAGAGCACCATCAAGAACCAGATCAATCTTCTCTTTGCCAAGCTTGAAGTAACCGACCGCACGGAAGCTGCGACGGCAGGGCTGCAGCGGGGAATCATCCATCTGGATGACTGATGAACCGCATCAGCAATCTTTTTTCGGATGCTTTTTGATCCGTGCTGGAACTATTGCACAACCACCAAGCTGTCATATTGAACAAAATGAAGGTCCTGCGACTGTTTTTCGTTTTAATGCAATGGGGCCGGATCAGTATTCCTATTTCATGGGCAGGATAGAAATATGGACTACCCACCCCAGCCGCATTCATTTCTTTGCAGCCGGGGTGAGATCTCTAGTTACTGCACGGTGAACGATACCGTAGTAGTTTCCGTAATGCCGTTGCCGACCCCTGCGACGGTAACGGTGTAACTGCCCGCAGGGGTACCATTGGGATTGTTGTTGGTGGAAGTGGATGGCGATCCGCCGCAGCCGGTCCAGGAGCCAAGGCAGAAGAGCATGAACAGACCTATCAGGACGACCTTGTTCCAGTTGCGCTTGTATCTGAAAGGAACCAGCCCTACCAGAGCAAGCATCCCCCCGCCAATCCACCCCGCCAATTGACTGGCAGGCGAACCGGAGAATGGCTTCGGCATCGCGGCATTGCTGGCCATTGTACGCGAGGTCGTGCTGATGCTCAGTGCCGTGGTTGCGTTGCTGCTTCCCGGAGTAACTGAAGTGGGACTGAATGTACAGCTGGCGCCAGTTGGCAGGGCACTGTTGCAACTAAGCGTTACCGCATAATTGAACGGCGCCGGGTTGGGCGCGACGGTGATGGTGTAAGCACCGGGGTTGCCGGCCGCTACGGTCTGTGCCGCGCTGCCCGTAAGCGTGAAACTGGCCACCGGAGCAGCAATGGTTGCCGTCGTGATCGCATTCGAGTCACCGCTGGCGCCTGCAGCGTTACTGGCGCGCACCTGGTAATAGTAAGTGGTGCTCGCCGTCAAGCCGGCTACAGGGTAACTGGTAACATTTCCCACGTTCAGGTTGTTATAGCCGTTTACAAACGATGTAAATCCGCTGTCGGCTGCAACGTCCAGAAAATATCCGGTCGCGCCGCTTGAAGCCGCCCAGTTAGCCGTGAAGCCCGTACTGGTGATGGATGTGACCGCTGCAGCGACGGGCGCCCCTGGAACCGTAGGAGCTGCGGCATTCTCGACCAGCAAAAAATCCGACCACGAAACCCAGTCATTGCTGGGTGGTGATGGATTGGAACTATACGCGCCAATGGTGATGGTGCCGGTGGTTACGGCAATATTCGCTAGAGCGGCTTGCGCCCAGTTCTCCCAGCCTGTTTCCAGCGGGATCACGTTGGTGGTCAACTGCGTACCGCCGTAGTTCGAGGCATAGAGGTAGGCGGTGCTCTGCACACTGCCTCCCACGACCCATGCGCTCAGGGTATAGGTTCCATTGGGAACGCTGATTGTCTGCGCGGCGGTGGTCTCGGTAGGACCGTTGAAGTACATAGTCATGCGGCAAGCCGCGCCATTGTAACCCGTGGCTTCCGTATAGGTGTCGCCTGTGCCCTGCGTGTTTGTGACCGTCCAGTACTGCAGAGAGCAGGCGCTATTCTCCTCGAAGTTCGGATTCAACACATAATTGTTGCCTGCCGTAGGATTCACGGTCACCGTAACAATGCCGCTCCCGCCGAGGTAGTTTCCGTCGCCGGAGTAAGCCGCTGTGAGCATAACCTGGCCGGTCTGAGCAATTGCGCCGGCAGGAACAGCAAAGATAGCTTGGCCGCCGCTCAGTTCTTGCGACATAGGAGCCATGCCACCGCCCCTGAGCGTAACAGAGCCGGTCGGTATCGCATTTTTACCGCTAACGGTGACCGTAACCGATGTTCCCTCTGCGGTTGTGATGGTGGATGCTGTGGCAGTACCGGATACGGTCACCGGCTCGATTGGCACGCTTCCGCTCGGGGTCAGCGCCCATTCCTGATTCGTAGCGCCACTCCATGGTGCCTGCACTACACCTGCTCCGCTGGCCATCGAGTTGCCCATCACGGTGAGAGAGTAGCCGCTGTTGCGATTGATGACCTGGTAGATGCCCGTGTAGGTGGGAATCAACAGCCATTCCTGATTAGCCCCCCCCGCTGTCAAGGGAGCCTGATCTACCGAAGCGTTGCCTAGAACAGAAGATCCAGGTACATCCAAGACCTCATTGCCCGCAGCACCGCTATTATCGCTCGACAGGTTATAGAAACCGTCATTCGCGTTAGTGAACTGCCAGAGTTGGTTCCAGTTGGTCGTGCAGCTCTCTTGATCGAGATCGGTTCCGCTGGTGGTGAAGCCGCCTGGAACGTCAAGGCACATCGAAGAATTCTGCGCCATCAAAGTATAGGTTGAGGCGGGATTGATGTTGCTGGTAGGTGTCCAATCGGTAAGGCTCATGGTTGATGCGGCTGTCGCCAGCCCTACCTGCGACCAGGATGTGCTTCCGTAGCCGCCATAGCAACTGTCGCGCGCGCTGTTGGAGTTCGTCGATCCCGCGCCGGCGTTGGAGCCGGCAGCCTCATACCATATGTAATAGAGGTTGTTGACATGTAACATGGTCCCCGACCAGAGGGCCGCTTCGTCCCATCCGCCCGCTGGCCCACGCAGCAGGATGGGGTTGTTGGGATAGCGGGTCCAGTTGATCAGGTCGGTGGAACGCGCTAGGCCGATGCCTTCCGGGTAATCCGGGCAGGTGGGCGATCCGCCATAGGTCATGTAGTAATAGGGAGATTCATACCAAACACGCATAGTAATGACGCTGGTCTGGTCAAAGGTTCCCGCCACCTGCGATGGCCCGAAGACCAACTGTCCCGCGCCGAAGGTAACGCCATCCGTGCTGGTCGCCACATAGTATTCCCAGCCGCCCGTGGGCGCCGATTGCGTGTAAAAGAGGTATAGTTCACTGTTCGATTGATTGACTACGGCAAACGGTGTTCCGCCGCCGGAAAGCACCACGCCTTGTTTGGTAAAAGCAAGTCCGTCGGCCGAAGTCGCCAGCCCGATATCGCTTCCGTTGGCATAGCCGCCATAGTAAAGAAAGACCTGGCCATTGAAGACCACCGCGGAGGGGTCCATGATGCCTGTGCTGTCAAAGGCGCCTGAGGTGCCCCGCAGGATCGGATTGGAGGTGGGACTTTGATTCCAGGTAACGCCGTTGAAGCCTGAGACTGGAGAAGTCCAGACGCCCAGAGTGCTGTTGGCCCCGGCTGTTGAGACGCCACGGGCATATAGGAATACGGTGTTGTTGAATACGATGGCTGATGGGTTGGCGGCATAAAAGCCGTGCCAGGAGGTATTGCTGCCAGCCGCAGGGATGACGGGTCCACTCCAATAGCGATTGAAGCCGACCTGCGCCATGGCTGCGGGAGTGCATAGGCATATGCAGGCGAAGACCGTCGCAAGCAGACACAAGACGGCATGGCGGCCAGTGAATGAATGCGGCTTGGTCAAGCTGCGAGCTGCTTCCATGATGATTTCCTCTCTTCATTAACTTGGTCAAGTACGGTGCGCGCCAGATTATATGCGATCAGAGTTAAATAGAATGCGGGGACCGCAAAACGGCCCCCGCATGGTCGTGCCGTTGGACGCTCCTCTTAAAACTCGAAGCGCGCGCTGATCTGGATGGTCCTCGGTTGGAACTGGCTCGTCGACTGTCCGAAGTCGGAGTTGTTGGCAATCGGATCGACCGCCGTGAGGTTAGTAACGTTAAGCAGGTTGAAGAACTCGCCGCGTACGCGCAGGTTGCTCTTTTCGCTGCCGAACCAAGGCAGTTCGAAACGCTTCATCAATGCTCCGTCAATTTCCACAAGACCCGGATTGCGATAGATATTTCTTCCCTCCGTGCCCCAGACGCCGTAAGGCATTTTTCCGTCGTACGAGCCATTCGGGTTAGAGCCTGTGAAGAAGAGTTGATACGCTGCACCTTGGTTGGATCCGAAAACTCCGTTTAGATAGGTCGAACGGGATTTCTGACCCAGGTATTGGGAGTTGTTTGCTGGCAAATTGGGAATGGCTGTATTGTCGTTCGCCGACCAGCCCATATTGTTAAACCAGTTGGCCTTTACCCAGAACGGAGTGCCGGACTGGATGGTCGTGGAAGTAGAAATCTGCCACCCGCCAACCGCCTGCTTGAGAATCTTATTGTTGGACAGAGAAGGAAGCGCGTATGAGGCGGTTCCAGCAAAGTGCTCGCGGATATCCCAGGAGGCGGTACCATGATAGCGGCAGAAGTTGTCCGGGTCGGGAATCCAGTCTCCTCCGCCATAGTTCGCGCGAAGGCCCGCCGCACCGCAGTCTGTGGTATGACCCAGACTATAGTTGGCCTGGTAATTTAGTTTGGACCCGAGATGCTGCTTGATGGTTACCACCAACGAACTGTAGTTGACATGATCGTTGTTGGTAACGATCCACAGAGGTCCGAAGTTCGGATTGAGCTCCTGCACTCCTAATGCGCGGTTGAAATCGGTGGCAGATAACTGATCGTAGCCATATCCGCCATTGTAGGTGATGCCCACCACGGCACTACGTCCAAAATCGTGATCCGCACCCAGCATGAAGTTGATGAACTTGGGCACCTTGAGATTTGGACTCAGGCCCCAGGCGTTGACATTTTGACCCAGGATGCCACCGCTCGAGTTGAAGGAGTTGGTCAACTTCGGATAGACAAAACCGTAGGGCGCGGTGTTGTTTTGCGCTCCAATCATGTAGTTCGGCATGGCGCCGCCGTCGGTCAGCCAGACGTTGCCCTGCAGATTGCCGTTCGGTCCAGGATTGCTGCGAATCTGATCCTCCACCTGTCCCAGCGTCACGGGAGTGTTGTACACGCCGCCGCCGGCATGAATCACGGTGTTAGGCAGGAATCTCGGCTGCCACCCCAAGCCGATGCGGGGATTGACATACTTCAGTGAGTGGTTAAAGGGATTATTGACAACCTTGACGGTAGCGCCGGCGATCTGCTCGTCTTGAGTCAAGCCGGCGTTGGTTGCAGGGTAGATGTTGGTTGCCTGGAATCCGTTGGTCCCATGCGGATTTCCATAATCCTCGAAGCGCAGACCTGCGGTTAAGGTGAGGGTTCTAGTGATCTTATACTCGTCCTGAATATAGGCCTCCGCAGTGGTGGTGGCCATGCTCGCGGTCAACGGCTTGTACTGGCCGGTTACGGGATTTAGATTGTAATGATTCTCGTCCCATACACCGTTCACGCCACCGCAGACGCCACAGGCGGGATTACCCTGATCAAGCGGCAGATCGAAGAGGAACTGAAAGATGAATTCGGGGCGGGCGCTGTTGCCGCCGAAGTTCAATTGATCCGTCTCATAGCCACCTTCAAAGCCGGCGCGAACCGAATGGCGGCCGCGATCCCAAGTCACGGAATCCTTGTACCGATAGTGATGCTGCCAGAAGTTACCCGGAGCATAGTCGTTCCACATATCATCGTTGAAACTCTCGATGTTGCCATCCACAAAGTTGCCGCCAATCTGTGGAGCGAACTTGATGCCCGGAATATCCCAGATCCCTGACAGACCTTCTGCGCCCGCTACTTTGGTATGAATAAAGCTGGCTTGATTCATAAGATTCGTGCTAAAGGCGTGCAGATAGTTGACATCAAGAAACCAGCTCGGCCTGTCCGCAATCTGGTTGAAGTTACGCGGGTCGATCGACTGCTGATGCACCTGGGAGTTGGTGTAATTCGCGTACACCCTGTCCAAGCCTCCGCGGAAGACCTGATCCACGCGCAATCCGTACTGCAAACCGTTGTAGTAGGGCGATGCGGCGTAGCTTGCGGTATCGACATAGTTTATGTTGCACGGAAGGAAGTTACTGCTGGCCGTTCCGCAGGCTGGGCCATTGGTATTGTTCGCGGGGAACAAGGAAGCCGCGGATTGCGCCGTGCCCGGAACAATACGCAGATTCACGGCAGGATAGGTGTTCAGCAGCATGGCGCCAATGCTGTTGGGAGCTGTCGCTTTGGCCCATGTAGCAATAGCGGGATCCTCCACAATGAATCTGCCTTCGTTGGTGGTGGTTGAAAAGAGAGACTCGACCTGGGCAAAGAAGAAGGTCTTGTCCTTGATAATGGGGCCGCCCAAGGTGCCGGCAAGGTTCTTATATTGGAAGGGCGACGGAGTCTTGTCCCAACGACTCAACGCCTGCAGGTGCTGGTCGTTGTAGTACATGTTGCCGGTTCCGTGAAATTTATTCGTGCCGTTCTTGGTGGTAACAGCGACCTGAATCGACGAGCCGGAACCCTCGGTGACAGAGAAACTGTTGGTCTGGATCGAGATTTCCTGTACGGCGTCCTGATTGGGCGTTAGATTCGACGTGCCCGCCGTAATGTTGCTGCTCACGTTGATACCGTCGACGGTGTAAGTGTTTCCTTGGCTGTACTGTCCATTGGCCGATGCATCTGTTGTGGTTTCATCCTCGAAGGCATTGCTGGCGGTCACCGAACTGTAGCCGGTCACGCCCGGCGCGGTGCCGAGCAAGGTATAAATGTCGCGACCCTGCACCGGCAGTTCCGCCACTTCCTTGCCGCTCAGGGTGGATTGAAGGCGAACGTCATCGGTACTCAATGTGCTCGCCTGCTCCGCCGAGACGGTAATCGAAGTCATCGTATCCTGGCCCACTTGGAGGGTGAGGTTGAGCGATTCGTTTTCATTGGTGGATAGATTTACCTCCACGGTCTTCTTGACGAAGCCTTTGGCCCGGGCGGTCACAAGATAACTGCCCGGCGCCAGGTTCTCAAAGTGATAGACGCCGACGTTGTTGGTCGTCGCGGTCAAGCTGATGTTGGTAGCCGAGTTCAGCAGGGTGACGTTGACGTTGGGAATTCTGGCTCCGGTTTGATCCAACGCTTCTCCGGAGATATTGGCGCTGTATTGCGCATAAGCGGTTGGTCCAGCGACTAGGACCAGAAGCAGCAGTATCCAAACCCGGCGGGTGGATAGCGAGATGCCGAATGGCAGGAATGATTTCATTTGTCCTCCTCAATAGAGAATTGCTGCCTTCAAACCGTTTATTGCATGAAGGCCACGAACGGCGTGGAGTCTTTCCATGATGCTATTTGCTCCAGTACCCTTCCAAGCAAACCATCCTATCAAGCCCTATATGCCGCGTACAGGAGCCACCCTTCCCACCTCCATATAGGCCATGTGGAGGGTGGGTCGCCTGCCGAAAGCCGATCCCTGCCCTGGAGTGGCCGGCGCATACAGCCCCCTCCGCGCCAGCGCCGATTCAGAAGGACCTCTTCCTCATCCAATTACGCGAACCAACATCTTGGTTGCCATCGTTCTCCAGCATCTTCTGAGTCCGCGGACTGGCTCCTCGGCATTGAACTGGACTGGAACCGAATCGTTGGCCGAAGTGGTGTGCCCTTGAGAGAAAATACGGCATATCCAGTCGGAATGCCACGCGCCAAAACTCCCTTCTCGTCTGGAAAGACACAGTGGAGTCGATGGGGATCTCAAGCAGTCCAGTGCGATTCAGACCCTCCTTGACAGGAGAAGTCGAAATCTGTTGCCACACTGGCCTGCCCGGTAATTTGTACCAGTGGAATTGTCCTTGTAGCGCAGCCTCTACGGCCTCGGAAAATGGCAGCCAATTTTGCGGCCTCGCATCTTGTTGATTTTATTTGCGTTTTTGCTTCTTAGGTAGGACTCGAATCAACGATTTAACGTGTTTTCAATAACATGCAGATCAGAAGTATCCACGTGCCCAGAAGCTCTGTTTTGCGTAATTCTGCTTCTGTTCCCCGTAAACTCGCGCCAGATGAATCGCACTCTTGCCCTTGATGAACCCCATCACCGACAACACGGAATACTTCGGCGAAATCAAGATCATCATGTGTACATGGTCGGCCAGAAGATGTCCTTCATCAATCCGGCACTCCTTCTGCTCGGCCAGTTTTCGTGATACCTCGCCCAAATGCCTGCGCAGATTTCCATACAACACGTTGCGCCGACATTCGGAATAAAAACAACATGGTACTTCCACTCCCACGACGAGGGGTTTAAGCTCTCATATTAGTCCATCCAAGGTTCTCCTTGAAGTGTGTTTGGCGACTCAGCTCTGGGAGTCTCTTGGTGGTTTCCCGCAAATGTCAAACTACCTCTTCCACCCCGGCAAAACCGGGGGAATTACCGTTTGGTTGGTCCGAAACTCCGTTACCTTCCAGAGATGCTAAGGCCCTCCAGTGGTAACTGAAGGGCCCATGTACCTACGAAAACTTCTCGCCTATGCCTTGACTGCATGCATTGGCTTGTATCCCGACAGGCCATAATAGGCAACGTAGAGGTAGCAGATGATCGGCAGAATGAAGGCGTGCTGATAGCCAATGGCGACGGCCAACGCGCCAAAGAGCGGCGGAATCACGGCCCCGCCCACATTGCCGATGGTGATGACGCCAGAGCCCTTGCTGGTCATCGGTCCCAGTTCGGCAATGCCCAGCGCGAAGATGGTCGGATACATGATGGAGTTCGCCAGGCCGCAGAAGATCAGGCTCCAGACGGCAACCGATCCGGTGGTTCCCATTGCCACCAACATCAGTGCCATGCCGAAGAAACCCAGACCTGCCAGCTAATTCTCGGCCATGACGGCCTTCATCGCCCATGTGCCGGCAAAGCGTCCCATCATGATGGCAAACATATAGAAGGAAGCCAGAATTCCCGCCACATTCATAGCGGTCAAGTTTGCCAGTTTGAGGCTGAGATAACCTCCCAACCATCCATGAGAAGCAACAAATTGGGAGACTGCTGCTTCCTGGTCCACACCCTGGGCCAAGAAAAACTTGATGGCGTTGGCTGCCAGCGCGATCTCGACGCCGACATAGAAAAAGATGCCCACCATGCTCAAAACCGTATGCTTGTAGCGCCAGATGCTGCGATCCGAGGATGCGGCGCTATCGGCGCCTGGGCGGTACGACTCGCTCCGCGTGACCGCCGGCAAATGCATGAACATCACCGCAAAGCCAAGCACGAACAACGCCGCGGCGATAGCGATGTAAGGCCCTTGCACAGTGTGCGCAATCGCTGTCTTGTCGGTGATCCTGGCGTCGGTAAGAATAAAGTAGCCCACCACCAGCGGCGCCAGAGCGGAACCAAGCGAGTTGAAGGCCTGCGCCAGCGTCAGACGAGCCGGAGCGGTGCTCTCCGATCCAAGAATCGAAACGTAGGGATTGGCCGAGGTCTGCAAAACGCATACGCCCGTGGCCAGCACAAAGCTGGCGGCAAGAAAGAACGGGAAGCTGACCAAAGCCGCCGCCGGGATGAACAGCAGCGCTCCGATCACCATGATGAACAGCGAAGTCACCATGGTGCGCTTGTAGCCAATCTTCTCAATCAGCTTGCCGCTGGGCACAGAGAAAACCAGGTAGGCTAAAAACCACGAGGTAGTCACAAAGTTGGACCACATGTGGTTCAGGTTGAAGATGTCTTCCAGTTTGGGCGAGAGATTGCTGTTCAGGTTGGTCAGGAACCCAAAGATACCGAAGAGAGCAGTAACCGTGATGAATGGAACAATGTAATTGGGCGCGCTTGAGGCTGCTGGTGGTTTGGATTGCATAACCATGATTCTCTTCCCGCTTTCTGTTGAAAGAACTATCTGGTCTTCTTTGTTTTCCCATGGCCTTGCCGCTGCTGGTTTGGAGCCGCAAACGAGACGGTCACGGAGTTACAACACCCGGTGAGCGCCTCCCGAGGCATGGCAGATGTGAATCTGCGGTTCAATGCCGATTCGATCTGCGTAGCGACCGGCCAACGCCTTGGCAAATGCAGCAGCCTGGCTCTGCTCCACCAGGTTGATGGTGCAACCGCCAAAACCTCCGCCAGTGAGCCGCGCGCCAATTATCCCCGGCAATTGCCGCGCCAACTCCTCCATGGCGTCGGCCTCCGCGCAACTGCCCTCGAAATCCCGGCTGTAGCTCTGGTGCGCCTCGGCCATCAGGCGGCCCAGTTCGGCGAGGTCGTTGGCAGCCAGAGCCTCGGCAGTAGCCTGGGTGCGCAGGTTTTCGGTCACCACGTGGCGGGCGCGCTTGAGCGAGTTGGGCGTCATCTCGTGGCCCCATTTTTCCAGATCCTCGACCGTAACATCGCGGAGGAAGCGAACTTCGGGCCGGTGGCGGGCGATCGTGGCGCAGGCCGCCTCGACCTCGGCGCGACGCGTGGTGTAGTCGCCGCCGGCAACGGAGTGTTTCACCATGGTGTTGGCGATCACCAGCGCAACGTGCGCGGGAATCGGCGCCAACTTAAAGCTCAAATCGCGGCAATCGAGCAGCAGTGCGTGGTTCTCCTGGCCGTTGGCGGAGATGAACTGGTCCATGATGCCGCAACTGGCGCCCACAAACTCGTTTTCAGCGCGTTGGCATAGCCGGGCCAATATGGGACCAGGATATGTGGCACCAACAATGGACAGCACGGCCAGCGCCGTCGCCACCTCAACAGCGGCTGAACTTGATAGCCCTGATCCCAGCGGAACATCGCCCCACAGGCTCAGGCTGAAGCCTGGAATCCGATGGCCTTCCCCGGCCAGGATCGAGACCACTCCGAGCGGGTAGTCGCTCCAGTGCTTGCTGGCACTGGGCGGCAACGCTGCCGCCTCAAAGCTGCGCTCCTCGCCATAGTTCTCTGAGTAGACGACGATCTTGCCGTCCGAGCGCGGTGAGATGCCGGCCAGGGTTGCGAAGTCAATGGCCGCGGGCATCACAAAGCCCTCTGCGTAATCGGTGTGCTCGCCGATCAGGTTGACGCGGCCGGGCGCGGCAAAGACTGCCGGCGAGGCCTCGAAGCGGGCTAAGTGCATAGAACGAAAAACAGCGGGATCATGCATGGCAGGTCACACTCTCAACGGGTTGAAGATCGACAGTCATTGGCCAGAAGTAGGACTCGTTGGGAGAAAGCACACGGGACCACGGCCCGGTTTTCGCCAGTGAGTCGACTGGCGCGGTAGAAGGCTCCAGCGCCACGCAGGTTTGTTTCGGTCCTGGTCGGCTTGGCCAGCCGCCGTAGCAGATCCACAGTCCCAGATAGGGCGTCGCCACTGGATCAAAGCTGACCTTAATGCGCACACCTTTCTGGGGCCGCTCCAGCGCACACCAGTTTTCGGTCGCAGACAATGGCCCGGCAAACAACTTGTCGCCTATGCCTGATTCGGGCGGTTCAGTCACGCTAAGGTCGGCCTGCCCGCCCTGGGCCAGCATGGCGACGGGCCAGGCAACCAGTTCGTCAGCTTGCCCAAGCCGACCGCCGCCAGAACCCTCCAGCCGCAGCTCACGGATAGACTCCGGCAGGACGATCTTATCTCCTGGCTCGGCCATGAACAGGGGATGCGCCGCCCAGGACCACGGAACTGGGTAACCGCCTCTGTTGGTCACCGTGTAGCCGAGGCTCAATCGCCAGTCCTTGCCCGTTTCGATCAGCGTTACTGTCCGCTTGAGCACCAACGGCAAAGAAAAACACTCTCCGCGAAAGGCAGCCGAGTTAGGCTTGGCTGCCGCCGTCAACTGACCACTGTCCACTGACGACTGACAACTGGCAACCACCGGCTGCCATGCAACCCGCCACAGGTCGCCGTGATCGGGAATGGCGGCCGAACCGGCAACGGTCTCCACCATGCACTCGGCTACGGAAGGCAGGCACTCGTCCCAGCCGCTGGCGTCGCCCGCATCGAAGGCCATTGTGTGGGTGCGCGGCGCGTATGCGGCGAGCGGGGTCTGGAGCAGCTCGTGGTCGTTCAAGCGGATGGAAGCGATCTTGCCGCCGAAGTGGGGAAGGATGGTCACCGAACAATTCCCCGCCCGAAGGAGAATCCCGTCTTCTCCGGATTCCATTTTGGTTGCCTCTTCCATTTGCCCTATCCTCCCTAATCCAGTTCAGCCACGCTTAGTGCACAGGCATCATTCACAACGAGCACAAACAGGTCACCAGAATTGCAGCAATTAAATAAGGGCCAGGTCAACAAGCTTTCCTGCAACCCGCATGACCCGTTTACTGGTCCCAGAGCGGACTGCGCGAACCGAAATGCTTGCAACGCTCAAAGCTGGCTCTCAGCTTTCCGCCATGCGTACTCTTCCGAGCAGGCGCGCAACCGTTGGGCCGCGTCTTCCGGGGTAATGTCCCGCTGCGGCATGCCGAGCATCTCAAAGCCGACCATGAATTTTCTGACTGTGGCCGAGCGCAGTAGCGGAGGATAGAAGTGGGCGTGGAAGTGCCATTCCTGATAGGCAGTCTCACACGCAGGACTCTGATGGAAGCCCATCGTGTAAGGAAAGCTCGTCTCAAAGAGGTTATCGAAGCGCGTGGTCAGTCGCTTCAGTGCGTCAGCCAACCCATCCCGTTCGTCAGAGCTGAGTTCCGGCAACTCTCCCAGATGACGGCGAGAGAGCAGCAGTACCTCGAAAGGCCACGTCGCCCACCATGGAACAAGGGCTACAAAGTGCGCATTTTCAAAAATGATTCGCTCCCCTGAGGCTTTCTCAGTGGTCATGTAATCGCAGAGCAGACAGTGGCCCGTGCGGGCCAGATGTTCGCGCTGGGCTGTGGTTTCGGCTGCCGGCTCGTCTGGCACGAAGCCGGTGGCCCAGATCTGACAGTGGGGATGCGGGTTGCTCGCGCCCATCATGGCCCCGCGGTTCTCAAAAATCTGCATATATTCGACCCAGTCCAGGCCCGCGAGTTCTTTGTATTCCTGCGTCCAGGAGTCTACTACGCGGCGAATCTGGGTGCGCGTCATCGTGGCCAGCGTCAGGTTGTGGTTGGGATGAAAGCAGAGTACTTTGCACAAGCCGCGAGCGGCCCCGACCGCCAACAGCGGCGACGCCAAGGGCTCTGGCACGGACGGAGAATCAGGCAGCAAGGCGGCATAATCGTTGACAAACGAGAACACTTCTTCGTACGCAGGGTTCATGGCTCCGCCTGCCCGTTGATTGCCGGGACACAGATAGCACTGGGGATCGTAAGCGACCTCCGAAGAAGCCGTCCTCTGACCCACTTCTCCCTGCCAGGGACGTTGAGTGCGGTGCGGCGAAACCAGCACCCATGACTGTCGCAGGGGGTTCCACCTCCGATGCGGAAACTGACCGATCTCTTCCATGCGTACTCCCTAAAATTGTTTTGCTTCTCAGTTGCCACTTGTCATCAGACTGCTAATCTTTGCCTCAAAGCTACGTCTCTTTGGGCGGTACGGCTGTTGATCCGCGTACCACCAGGCTGGTCGAAACCAGAAACTCGCGCTGTATCTTGGGGTTGTCGGTCTCTTTGGCCTGCTGGCGGAGAGCCTCGAAGGCCGCGTGCGCCAGGTCGGTGAGGGAAAGGTGGATGGTGGTCATCGGCGGTTGTGTGAACTCGGCGAAGTCGATGTCGTCCAGCCCGACGACCGACAGATCTTCCCTGCTGCATGTGTCGCCTTCCCCTGAAAAATGTCAAACACAACGTACATCTTGCGCTTAGATGCTCTCTTGGATCACTTGTAAACATTTACACCGCGACGCCCAGTACATTTAGGCTGACGTTCGAAATAGTATGTGGGCAGGCCGCGACACACAATAGTCTGAGAGACCCAAGTCCGGGTGGGTCAAATGGCCTACGGCTTGCGCGACAGGGATTTGAGCTAGTATGGTCATGCAGATTTCACGAGGGGGAGTCCCTGCTTTAGCGCGGGAGCAGTATCGTGGGACGCAGCTTGAGACGCGTGTGGAGATGGCAACAACAATCAATTGGTTGCCTGGTGACCGCAATTCATTCGAGTCTGCGAACCCAACTACTACGCGAGGGTCTATCCCCTCGCGTACGGGCAACCTTTGACATAGCCAGAATTTCTGGCGATGTCATGGGTCTATCTCCAGACGTTGATCGAACTGTCGGCTGATGCCGAATCAGGCTGGCGTGACCGGGTGGAGCAGCTTATCCCAGAACCTGCCCTCGGTGTCCGGCCATGGTGGACCATGCGATCGAGATTGGAAGGGGTGGCATGTTCCACGCCCAACTTCGGATTGGTGCGCGGGACTGGGAGATGAATAGAATCCCTCGCTCCCAGCCAGCGCGAAGCGCTAAAGACCGCGCTGACCAGTCGGGCCGGCATCATTACCGGTGGTCCATGCGCTCGAAAGATTCCTGGGGCTTTGATGAGAATTGGCGGCTAAGTGCGTGCGATCACCAGAACAGCGGCCTGGCGCGCTCCGCGGCACTTCCCTTCCCTCTTCGTTCTGCGCATGTGCTGTGCTCTTAGCGTCCCGCTAATTGACGGAAGTCTTGGCCGTTCATCTCGACGACGCGGCACATCTCCACCAGGCGGGACCGCATCCGCTCGCCAATACGGTCGCCGAGGGTTTCCTCGCGGACTCCGCCGGCGCAAGGGGGCAATGCCGCGTAATTGGTGGTGATGATGGTTGTTCGCATGTTGTTGTAGCGGCTGTTGAGCACCAAAGAAACTGTATCCCAGACCCATTCAGAGGGCCGAATGGCGCCGAGGTCATCCAGAACAAGAACCTCTGCGTTCATCACGGGGTTTAGTATTTCGAGTTCGGTAGCGGTTACCTGGGCGTTATAGGTATTCTGGATATGCCTCAAGAGCTCGCGGTAGTCGCAGAAAAGCACTTGGGCCCCGCGTTCGGTAACCAGTTCCTTGAGTGCGCCGATGGCTAAATGTGTCTTCCCTGTTCCGATCTGCCCCACAAGAAGCAGTCCGCGGGTTTCTACTGGGTAATTGGCTGCAAAGCTGCGGACCCGTGTTTGTGCCGCTGATAGGGAGCGGTCCGCGCCCGGATAGGCGGAGTCGAAATTGTCGAGCGTGCAATGTTCGTACCGTGTGGGTATGCCGGCGCGTCGCAATGCACTGGCGACGTGTTGCTCGTCCTGGCATTGACAGGGCCTGGAGGCAAAGGCACCGCTGGGCAGGGTTGTCCTGACGAAGCCGACGCCATCGCAAATTTCGCAATCTACTGCTCGAACAGGTCGTATTGTGAGTGTGTCTTGCACCAGTCCTCGAAGGATGGCAATGCCATTTGTTCCCGAATCTCTTTGGCCAATATCTGGCGTGCGAGACCCTCGCGCTGTGTCGGGCTGACGCGTTTGAAGTAATTGTCGGTCTTGGACCTTTGTCCCACCACTTCCGCGATCTTCTTGGCAAGTGCGCTACCAGGGAAACGTGCAACCAATTCGGCATCAACCTGTTGCGCCCGCCACGTGTCAAACGCGAGTTCAAGGTCTAATTGGCGCTGACGTTCTTGTGCCTCCAGGTGTCGCGCGGCCTCGCTGTTCCGACGTTTCCGCGTGGTGAGAAAGGCGCCAGGTATGGGCATGTCGTTGTGGAGGTAGTAGATTAGAAGGCCTGCAGGATTCTGGATGCGCTTGTTTTTGTCCGCTTGTACGAGGGAGGTCACATACTCCGTGACGTCCAGGATAGTGGCAGGACTGTGTTGAGTCGTGAGCGCCTGCGCCTTAGCCGGACCAATCCCAAGCCTAAGCAGTTCAGCCAGCGCCTGTTGCGCCTCCATGGTCAGTTCTTGGTTTGGCTCGGCGTTGGCACTTTGCTCGGAAATATTGTCTATTAATCGCAAAGTCTGGGTGGTGCTTGGCAGCTTCGGACCTGCTTGGTCTAGGCTGCGGATCAGGTCTTCTCCTGGCCAGAGGATGATCTTGTAGCCCTCTTTTGCCGCCATTGGCTGGATGTCCCACCGCGAAAGATAGCGAAGAGAGATAAGCTCATCAAGCGCCTTTCCCATCGTGCGTTTTATTTCGGACAAAAATGTGTAGGACTGGATGCCGAGGAGCGTACAAAGCTCTTTGTAATCCTTTTCAAACACGCGGCCCGCGTTCGAGCTAAACCACCAATGGAGCGGGGGGAAGATGCCCTTGGCGGTTGCCCGCTTTAACTGCTTGTAAGCCGTAAAGTTTTCCGGAATCGCATAATTGGTGTTGAGGTTGTCGAGCAGCCAGTCCGACAGGACTACCTCAAACTCCTCGGAACGCGAGTTGCCTGATTGTTTACCGCTTGATTGTTTACCGACGCGTTGAAAGCTTTCGAACACATGGAGTGTTTTGTTCGCGTAGCGTTTTGTTCGCGCGAAGAAGACGACTTGCCTCGAGGTGATGGTTGTGTTTGTCATGCGCTCACCCCAGGAGTTGATGTCCTCGTAATTTGCCCCGGAGTCGCATATGCCAAGTTCCTGAAGCAGTCTATATCCTGTAAAGCGAATCGGATTTGTAATGTGGCCGTAACGTAGGCGCTGTTCGTCCGCGATCTTCATGAACGCCATGTACTTGTCCCTGTCTGCGGTAGACGGGAGTCCACGAGTGCCCTCGAATTCAATGGCCGCGGTGATGCGTTGGCCATCCCGGTTGAAGGCAGCTTCGATACGTCGGATGTACGGAGGGGTACCCTTGCGGTCTTCTTGAGCCCCAAAGAATCCAATACGCAAGAGATTGCGTTCGAATCGAATCAGGTCAACATCAGCGATGGGTATGAGATCGAGTTGTGGGGTGGATGTGGCTACCTTGCGCGTCATCTATTGACCTTGCGTTGATAATACGTGGTGTTCCAAGTTAGGAACAAGAGCAAACAAGCATCATGTGCATTGAGATTTGCAAATGGCTGTGAATAAAACGGATAGTCTGGGGTTCCTTGTAACCGGGTGCGGAAGGGGTAATTGAAGAGCAAAAGAGTCTGATTGAGTACGAGGGTGCGTTGAAGTGATGATGTTGGTTGAGAACGGATTATTAGAGCAAATATAGAAACAACTTGGTGTTTTGTAAGCGATAGAAAGTAGATGAGATAAGGGCAAGTTTGTTGTAACTGAGTGCGGGCTCCCTTGAAGTGGAGTGCGGGAGTCCTTGGAATGGAGTGCGGAGTGCTCGTAACGAAGTGCGGGATTTCTTGTAGTGAAGTGCGGGTGTCTTGTAACGAGGTGCGGAAATTCTCGCAGCCGAGTGCTGTGCAGCTCAGATGGGCTTTCGGATGGTTAAGTGATAGATACAAAAGAGCATATTGGTATATTCGCCATGGCTTCGCGCGATTTGTGGTTGTTTTGGATAGAAGCAACCGAGGGGCACGCGCAGAAGCCGGTGCCACATTGAGCGAGCCGAGATGCGTCCATCAGGAGTTCGGGTTGAGAAAGATCGTGGATTCAGTGACGTATCACAGGGGGGCATCCAAGTGTAACGCATAGATCGCCATTATTTGACGTGGTGTCGATAGGGATCTGCCGGCCGAGGTGCGGTCGGGGCCGGGGAGGGAGAGAAGCGGGGGAAGGAGCCTAGAATCAAGGGAATAGTATGCGGTTGCCAGAGGAACCCGAGGGGGATGTTGATGACGGGAAGAGGCGTTCGTAGGGGAGCGATGTCGAGGTATGCATCGTAGAATCATATACATGGGTTAGTATTCTTGTAATGAAGTGCGGGATGTGGGTTACGATGGGGACAGCATTCATTTAGTGGAAGTTTGGTTTGTTTTAAGTTCCGCATAGTCAATAAGATAAAGCTGCTCGTCTTTGCCTGGAGCTGCAGGATCGCTAATTGTGGACTGGTTTACCGCACTTCGTTACAAGAGAAACAGCGGGCGGCATGATAAATCAGCCGGATACGAAGAATTCTTGTAACCAGGTGCGGAATGAATTCTCAGCGATAGCCAGAAATACCGCACCTCGTTACAAGGAAACTGCATAACACACTGGAAATACGTAGGATACGAGGAGTTCATATAATGAGGAGAGAAATAAATTTTCAGCGGTAGCGAGAATACCGCATCTCGTTACAAGGAAGCTGCATAAGACACCGGAAATCAGTAGGATAACAAGAGTTCTTGTAACCAGGTGCGGGCAAATTCAGGAAGTTCCCGCAATGCGAGATTCGGAGAGGCGCTGTTGTGGATAAGTCGCTGTTTGTGGAGTACTTCTCTTCGCTGGTGAACAGACGAGCGGTTGTGCGGCGCGGCGAAGGCTCTACCGATGAACACCAATTGCTCACCTAACTGCCGCGACTCTGACGAGAAAGTGGCGACACGGTTTCTGCTCTTCTAGACGTTGGGCACAGTGGCGGGCCATTGCCGAGCCGGAGTTCCGCGGGCTCGAGTGCCGGAAGCGGCCTCAGTTCCCTTCCCTGCCCTACTACGGATCGAAAGACAACAGAAGGCCGAGAGTTCGTAGTCATGATGCGGGGTGGTCTATTTCTTGTTTCTGTTCACGTAGTCGCGCAGAACAGATTCAAGCAGGTCCGCGAGGGATCGGTCTTCTGTGACGAGCTGGAGTTTGACTTCTCGATGAAGATCCTTTGGGATGTCGGCGTTGATTTGGATTGTGGGTCCTGTGAACGTCCTGCGCATCCGAGAAGATGAAGAAGTTGGCTTGGGCGCCGGGCGGTGGGATATCGCAATCGGCGTTGGCGTGGGTACGGGCGCTAAATCCCGTGCCGACTGAACAGCAGGCGTGGAACTGGGGGAGGCAAGAGCCGGCGGCTCAACCAGTACCTCCTCTTCGTTATCCACGCGCGGTGCGGTCATTTGGTTCTTCAGGCTACTGAGGGCACTGAAATTGCTTCTGGCCATGGCTTAAACGTACGCCTCCTGGTGTGGTGCAGTTTCTGGTTCGGATGAAGCTGTGCTCCCGGTGTTCAGCTCCGGTAGCCCAAGAATGGCTTCGATCTGTTCGCCAATGGCCACATAGTCTGACCAGCCAAGACAGGCGCGCGGGTCGTCGCGCAACAGGTCAACGGTTGTGCCAGCGAACGACGCCCGTTTGAACGCTTTCAAGGAACGGACGGCGGTATCGAAGAGAGGTATCTCCAGATCGAGCAGGAACGCGCGACACTGGGGGCCATCTTGCTGGGGCAACGGTGGGATATTGGTCAAAAGGATGCGGTACTTGGCGGAATTGAGTTTCTGGAATTTCTCGCGCAAGTGGCGGAGTGTACCAAGGGCCTGGGCCTCGGCGAAGCAAGGCACAATGACCAGATCGGAGTATTCAATCATCTCGCGGAGGTCGTCTTCTTCGGGCCGGCCTTTGGTGTCGATGATGATGATGTCGTATTGTCCGGCCTCACGGGCAAGCTGGCGGTCGGTAATCACGGTAAATGGCAAGGAGACTCCGCGCTGAGACCACTCAAGCACAGAGCGATTAGGGTCGCCGTCGACGAGCAATGTCGAGCCGCGCCGGCAGAAGTACTGCGCAAGATGAATGGCCGAAGTCGATTTCCCAACCCCGCCTTTGAGGCTGGTAACCGTAAGAATAGTCTTTGGCATAAAGGCTCCTACTTGCTTGGTTCAAACAAAAAGATAGCACACTAGCCAGCTAGTAGGCAAGCGAGATAGTACGCTAGTGGGAAGGGAGACTAGCGCACTATTCCCCAAGCTAAACTAACGGGAAGTTGCACGACACTAGCAGAATTGATCGCGCTCAGAAAAGATATAGCGCACCAGCGGGCTAGTACGCTAGTGCTATAGTGTAATTATGTAACTTATCAACTTCCCGCAATAGACTAGTTAACTAGCGCACTAGCCCGCTATATCATAGGCAAAAATCAGCGTTGGCAGGTAGTTATGATATCATCATAAGAATGAATATCTTAGGCCTAATGCCAGCTGCTCAAAGATCATTGCAAGAATTTCTATAGGATGCTAGCGCACTAGCCCACTATCATAGAAGCGCACTAGCGTACTAGACCACTAGCGCCGTGCTGCACGACAACAGTATTGATCGCACCCAGAGAAATACAGCACACCACGGGCTAGCAAGCTAGTGCGCTAGTGGACATGATGCAACCTTTCAAGTCGCGGCGGCCGTACCAGCACCGTTAACGCACGAGCCTATATTGGGAATGATCTACCAAAACTCCCGAGTGCGACCAGTACAATACACTAGCGTACTAGCACGATAGTGTTGGCGTAAGACGCGCCCTTTAGGCTCAATGCAGTGTCCAGGACTAGCCTACTAGCCCACGAGCGCACTAGCCAACCAACGCTAGGCTGCAAGATACCAGCAACGTTGACCGAGTACAGGGGAAATCCAGCGCACTAGCGCACTAGCACACGAGCCCAGGGGGAAAGCAAGGGAAGTTCCCGAGTTCACCCAGTACCGAACACTAGCGCGCTAGCACAATAGCGCAGGAGTCAGACCTGCGTCATCCATACATACCAGTACTTAGCGCTAGCGCACTAGCCCACTAGCGATAGAGACGCGCGTAGCCCGAGAAGTCGACATTGGTTCAGGATTCATCTCTCTACTCCAAATACTTCCGCTCTCTGCGGGCAAGGCTGGCGAAAAGGCGACGCAATTCTGGATCCCCGACCTCCTTCCGCTCGGGAATCGGATCCAACCAGGCCTGGATTGAGCCCAGGTCGTTCTGCATGGCCTGAGCAAGCAGATAGAGGTCATTGATGATGCCCTCAGACCCTTTTCCGCTGATAGTCAACCTGCCTGGCGACAGCTCGATATTGGACGGAAGGTCGGCGGCCATGACCGATTTCAGATCGTTAGGCAGCGAAATCGTGAGGCGCCGTGGCTGGGGTGAGGGAGCGGCCTCTTGCCGACGTGACCGGACGGCGACAGAAACATCATCGGCAGCGATCGTCTGCTCCAGGAACTCCAGCAGGGCCTCGCGGTCAAGCAAGTGCGTGCCACCGATATTCTGGACACCGCCAATCGCTTTCATCAGGGTTTGCGCCGTTGCCCGCTTTACTTCGAACAAATCCTCGATGTCCCGGCGGGCCCAAGTTTGCGTTTTCGAGTGCTGAACCCGCTCGCGGATCTCATACGTGCGGTAGGACCAGGAAACTGGCTTAGGCATCAAAACCCCCTTTGTGGGCTGGAACCGGAGCGTGTCGCCGTTGCGTCTTCCATGTACTGGTACTGCTTTCGCGCCATAAACGTACTATGTTCTGGAGCCGTGGTAAATGTGGATCGTCGTTCGCCCGCGTCACGCGGGGCAGGGAACTGACGCCAGAGACCGACACGAGTTCCTCCGCCATTGTCTCCGCGCAGGCCTCGTAAACGCACCACGATGCCAAGAGAATCTGGTCCTCTGGTCGTCGGTCCTCTCCATCCGAAACCTTCTTTGGAGAGATATTCGTCCGCTAAACCCCCGAAGAGGGACCTTCTAAGGGTAGGGGATAATTGGCCGACCTGCCAATTATATGTGAAAAGCACCGAGTGAGGAGGAGACCTTCCGCTCAAACGGTGCTGACGAGCAATTCGATGGTTCTCCTCGGCAGCGTCCCGGCAGATCAGGCTACCCCTTGACCGTCCCGTACCTCCGTTTCTGTCAAACCTACTCATACCGCCCTAAAGGGGCTTTATGTCTTCGACGTCGATGCGCAAGGAATCCGGCATTGAGGCATGGAGGAATTCTGCGCCTTGCAGCAAGGTATGAAAAGCCCTGGGGGAGCCAATCGCAAAGACTTTGCATTGTCATGGCAGGGAATGCCAGGATTCCTAGCCGGTGCGAAGCCGAACGAGGTGCTGCTTTTCGACGAGACTGCGGAAAAGCTCTTTCAGCGTGTTGCGGCTGGCCCCAGTGACGCGAATCATACCGCCGATGATGACGCGGCCATGCTGACGCGCTTGGTCAATGATCTGAACCGCCTGTTCAGGCAGTGCCACGATGACCAGTTCCTCCCGCACGATCTTGGCAGCAAGAACCATAAATACACCCATAAACACCCATATTTACAGGACAGCAACCCCGTATTGAATCGACGGTGCATTTTCTGTGCGTGGCCGCGCAGTGCATCTGTCCGAATCAGCCGCTTTGCGTCATGAAACCGTTCACTCCTGTGGTTGGCTGCAGGCTGTCAACGGTTTGGGTTGAGCATGTCAGTGCCCGCAACCAGGAAAAGCCGTTCGGCGGGGTCGGCGGCAAGTTGTCGAAGTTCTGGAGAAAAGCCGCCCAAGGCGAAGAGGATGTACCTGGGCTGGTTGCGCCAGCGGGCCTCGGGCAGGCTGGCGACCTTTGCTTGCAGGGAGCTCAGGTCACTGAGCCGCGTGACTCGGTCAGTGCGCCACTTGCATTCCCCAAAAAGAAACGTGCCATTGTCGAGTTCTGCGATCAGGTCGATCTCCGTGCGGCCGTCCCGGCTCCAGTATCGTGCCATCTGACGAACATTGAGCCCGAGGCGTTGTTGCGCATTCCGTTGGAGCCACTGACCGCAGATTTCCTCGAAAACCGACCAGCCCATGTAATCGGCCAGCCGTGGGGCTACCTGTTCGGCGTAAACCGAAGTTGGGTCAGAAAACTGCAAGGCGCTGGCGAGCGGCGCAACGAAGCGATACCAGAAAGCCAGAAAAGGATCGGCAACGCGATAGATTGCCCTGCGGTCAGAGCGTTCGCCGAAAGGGAACTCGCGCCGGATCCAGCCCAACTCCAGCAGCGTGTGCAAGGAAGACGAAAGGGCTCCGCGTTCTACGCCGATCAACTGCTGAATGCGATTGAACTTTGTCTCGCCACCGGCAATCGTAGCCAGGATGGCATTGTAAGGCGCCGGATCGCGGATTTGTTCGCTGCCAAGGAGGAACCGTACCTCGTTTTCAAGGATCGCGCGCGGCTGCATCAACAGCGTGACAATCTCCTCGGCTGGAGGGCGTGAGGTGTCGACCAATGCGTGATAGCGCGGCGTTCCGCCGAAGACACCATACATCAGCAGTTTCTCGCTCACGCCATAGTGGGGGCTGTCCGCGTAGAAAGCGGCCACGTCTTCGTAGTGAAGCGGATCGAGGTGAAAGATTCCGGCATTGAAGCGCCCGAAAAGGGGAGCGCTCTCTTGCCCGAGAGCTGCCATGGCTGAGAGTTGAGACCCACACAGAACCACGAATAGGGGAGAATGTACGCCCTCGCGGTCCCACCAGGCTTGCAAGATGGAGGGCAACTCTGGTGTCTGGCTGACCAGATAAGGGAATTCGTCAAAGATTAGAGCAAAGCGGCCTGCGGGCTTCATCCGTGCCTGAGCCTGTTGTGAGGCGTAGCGAAGAAGGGCGTTCCAAGAGACGGCAATCTCTTCGGCGGCAACACCGTCCGAGGGCAGAGCAGCGATCAATTGGCGGGCCAGGGTCTGGCGCTGCGTAGCGGCCGTAGACTGTTCAGCCAGATAGTAGCAATGAGGCTTTCCCCCTTCGTCTCCGCTTACGCCGGCTGTGAAGTAGCGTCGCAAGAGGAAGGTCTTGCCCAACCGCCTACGTCCATATAGAAGAAGCATCTGTCCGCCAGCTCCTTGGCGCTTCCAGGCGCGATCTAAGGCTGCGAGCTCGAACGTCCGGTTGTAAAAGGGATTGGGCTTGATGGTCATGCCGGGCATCGTTGATGGGCCACCTTTCCTAATAATCACTATTATGGGATGTCACTTTATAACATGTCAGGTTGTGTCTAGATAATATGCTTGTCAGATTCAATTTGCGTTAGCCTCCTCCGCGGCGGAGAACGAGCGGGGGGAGGCATAAAGCTGATCGGCGCAATAAAATCATATCCGCCCGAAAATATCACCCTTTCTTACTTGTTGATGAGGATTTGGATGTTTACTTTTGGATAGGCTTGTATGGCGTAGTCGGCTGCGTCTTTAGCTTCCCAAAGAGTGACCGCGTTTGGGGGTTGCCATTACAAGTACGATGTTGGCGTGGCGGGGTGCGGTCGTGGTACGCAAATGGGCGAGGTTAGCCGAGATTTTGAAAGTGGTAGAATTCGCTCCGGAGGTGCCCGAAGTCGACAAGAACGCACTGGGGAAAGGAATTGACGGCACCTGATTCCATGCAGGTGTGTCCAACTGATGACCAAGTGGAATTGCGCTGTGGTCCGCTTCATCTCGAAGAGATCCTCGACGTCACGGCGGGTACACGTCTGGTGTTGGAGTTCCGAGTCCCTCTCAACGACGAGGATAGATCGCGCACAAGGCCCCTTATTACTATATTTACTGGTATTACTAGACAACTTGGTAACGCCGCTAATTATGCTATAATCAGCTCATGGACCGCCGATACAACCCCTATGCGCCCGGAGCTGGTCTACAACCGCCAGAACTGGCAGGCCGAGACAAGCTCCTCGAAGAGGCAACTATTGATATGGATCGGGTGCTCTTGAAGCGTCCAACCAAGGGCATGATGCTACTGGGCCTACGCGGTGTGGGCAAAACAGTCCTGTTGAACCGGCTTTATGGCATGGCTGAGGAAAAGGGATTCCGAACGGCCAAAGTCGAGGCTCCGGAGGGAGGGATGCTGCCTCAGCTCCTTGTCCCTGAACTTCGCCAGGTTCTCTACAGCCTGGACCTGAAAGCCGCCACGGGCCAGAAAGTTCACCAGGCGGCCTCCGTTCTGCGAAATTTCGCTTCTGTGTTCAAGGTCAAGGTAGGCGATATAGAAATTGGCATCGACCAGGCTCGAGGAGAAGCCGATTCCGGCAATCTCGAACAGGATCTCCCAGTCTTATTGGTAGCCGTCTGTGAAGCCGCCCAAGAGCGCAGCGTGGCATTGGGAATATTTCTCGACGAGGTGCAGTACCTGTCGCCCGAAGAACTTGCCTCGCTGATTGTTGCCTGCCACGAGGTAGCCCAGCGAAATCTGCCGCTGTTCTTTGTGGGGGCCGGGCTACCGCAGATTGCCGCCCTGGCCGGCAATGCCAAATCCTATGCCGAGCGGCTTTTCACCTACCCCGAAATCGGACAACTCGACACTATTTCCGCACGCGCGGCTCTAGTTTATCCCGCAAAGAACGAAGGCGTGGATTTCGAGGAAGATGCGGTAGACGAAATCCTGCGCGTGACCGAGCGCTACCCCTATTTTATTCAGGAATGGGGCTTCCATGTCTGGAACTTCGCACCCGAGAGCCCCATCCGACGCGCCCATGTGCAGGAGGCGACCCCAGGCGTCATTGCCCACCTGGATGCCAACTTCTTCCGGGTTCGCTTTGACCGCTTGACCCCACTCCAGCAGAAGTATCTTCGTGCCATGGCCGAACTCGGATCAGGCCCGCACCAAACCGGGGACATTGCGGCCATGCTTGGCGTCGAAGCCAGAGCCATCGCGACCGTGCGACAGCAGTTGATCAACAAAGGCATGGTCTGGAGCCAACGCCATGGCGAGACGGCCTTCACCGTACCATTGTTCAACGAATTTATGATGCGGCAAATGCCCAGGCTTGAGAAGCACGAACCCAGACGGCGGTCGCACTGATACCGGGCACTCCTCAGACCCAGGCGCATAATCGCTACCCGCCGGGCGGCAAACTGGCCTGGTTTACGTTGCCTGCGGGAACGCTATCCAGCAGCAGGACACCTCCTCCGCATTAGCCTCCAGCAAGATCAGCGGCCCCGTACAAGAAGGCCTCGATCTGCATATCCTCAGGAATCTCGTGCAGGGATTTGACGCGAATAGCCGCGAAATCCATGGACTGATGCAGCAGGAGAATGCCCTCGCGGGCCAGTTCGAGCAATGCCAGCAGCAGTGCGGCACGGGCTCCATCGCTTGGCAGAGCTCGGAACCAATCCTCGGTTGAGACCGCGGCGCGGGCTGGGACAGAGGCGAGCTTCGAGCCGATCCAGCGCACCAGGTCCTCCACGGAGACGTTCTCGCCCTCTGTGTCTTCAAACGACCGGGCGGCGCGAGCAGCCTCCATGGCCCGGCGTGCGGCCTTAAGCACATCCTGGACTGTGGGGGCCTGATCACCGGCCAGCTCCAGCACCGCCTCGACGCGGGCTGCCGGGGCGCCTGCGCTCTCAGGGCGCGATCTTCCGCTGCGCTCGCGCAGAAACTCGGTGGCAGCTCGGAGGGTTGCATGGTCGAGAACCGCGCGCCGCAGTTCTTCGCGCGGGCTCGGGCCGTCGGCATTCCCGGACAGAAGCATGCTGCGCGATTTGAGCAGGACAAGCCAGGAGGCAACCTCGATGAACTCGCCGCCCAGCTCGCAGTCGATATTCCGGGCTGCTTTGACGTAGGACAGGAACTGGCTCGTGATCTCAAGGACCGGCAGCGCGTCGATCGAATACTCGTTGCGCCTGATGAGAGAGAGAAGCAGATCGAAGGGCCCATCGTAACGGGGAAGGGAGATGGCGAGTTGGGTGGTGTTCTCCTCGGCCATTACAACTCCTTGAGATCCTGGGCCGGCTTCAGGGATTCATGGGTTGGGCCTTGGGTAAGTTCCGCGGCGAAGGCGCCAAAGTCTCCCGCTGCGGATTGGGCCAGACCCATGACCCGGCCTAGCAGGTCTTCGGGCGAAGTGAAGGAAATCGTTAGCTCCCCTGGGGCCGAGATGCGTGCGCCGGCCGGCAGGGCGGCGCTGGGGCGCCGGAGTGGTGGGGGAGAAACCCGCCGCGGGCGGGCTTCACACCTGAGGGCGTCGAGGGCCTCGACGACCCGAGACTTGCGCTCGATCTGGGCGGCGTATCCGCGGGGCCCGGCCATCTGGTTCAGCTTGAGAAGAAGGTCTTCGCGACCGACGACGGCGGCCGGGCCGATGCGGTAGCCGCCCAGGCCGCGCATCAGGTTGTTGGCCTGGCGGGTCTTGACACCGAAGAGCTGCTCGATGGCCTGACGGTCGAGGAAGGGGGAGGGCAGGGAAGCGATGGTGAGGCGGATTTTGTTGAGATCGGCGTGCCATCGGGGTTTTGCTGGCATGGAAAGAGAATAGCACGATACAGACGTTAATGCGCGGTTGCGCAAAATGAAAGTTATAAAGCACGCCTGATAATATGCACTTCTCAGACGTTATAGAGTATGATGCGAACAACGGCCATTTTTTGAACATCAACGAGGAGAATCCACTTCGGATGGCGGAAGCCGCGAGACCCACCCAGGAATACGAGCCAAGCGCCATGGCGTCTCCGGCCGGCGCCGGTGCCCTGGTCCTCGCCCGGACTCCCGCCGGGTCGAGACCTCCCTCAGGCGCTCTGCGGCTTCCCACCCTCCCGGCCGATGATCCTTTATATGAGACCGCCCAGGCCGCCGGCGAGTACATGAAGGCGGCGAAGGCCCCGGCAACCCGCCGGGCCTACTCGTCCGACTGGCGGCACTTCGTCGCCTGGTGCGAGGCGAATGGCCTCGCCTCTCTGCCGGCCACCTCAAGTACGGTCGCCCTCTACCTCACTTCGCTCACCCAACCGCAGGAAGGGGAGAAGCCGCGCAAGGCGGCCACCATCACCCGGCGGCTGACCTCGATCAACGTAGCCCACAAGCTTGCGGGCCTCGATTCTCCGGCCACGATGAACAACCGCTTGGTGGCCGATACCCTGCACGGCATCCGCCGGACGCTCGGGACCGCTCAAATTAGGAAGAAGCCGCTGACGCGCGACAGGATCGTCAAGCTCTTGGGCGTGCTCGAGGGGCCGATCGCCTCGGCGCGTGATAAGGCGCTTCTGCTGATCGGCTTCGCCGGTAGTCTGCGGCGCTCCGAGCTCGCGGCCTTGCGGGTGGAACATGTTACCTGGCACCGCAAGGGCATCACGCTCGCTATCCCCCGCTCAAAGACCGACCAGGAGGGACAGGGAAGGGAAGTGGAGATTCTATTGGGGGTTCATGATCTGACCTGTCCGGTCATGGCGCTCGAAAACTGGCTGAAGATCTCTTCTGTGAAGAGCGGGTACGTGTTTCGCCGGGTTGGACAGCATGGCAACGTCGGCGAGGCGTTAGACAAGGATTCGATCGGGCGGATTGTGAAACGGCTGGTCCGGCGCGCGAAGCTCGCGACCCCGGAGTCCTATGGTGGTCACTCGCTCCGGGCAGGCTTCGTGACCGAAGCCTCCGCGAACGGTGCCACGGACCTACAAATCATGAAGCAGACAGGGCACAAGTCGATCACCATGGTCCACCGCTATGCGCGCGAGGACCAGAAGGACCGGCAGGCTGCGGTGGGCAAGCTGGGACTCTAAAGGAGGAGCCGGTGGAAGAGACGTGGGAACTGAAGCCGAAGATTGAGGCGTTGCTGATCGCCTCGGATCGTCCAGTAACCATCCAGGCACTGGCCCAGTGCCTCAGTGTGGGTGAAGACGACGTAGACGCGGGGCTCCAGGAGTTCGAGGCCGATTTGCTGGGCGCCGACCGGGGAATCCAGCTCCGGCGTCGGCCGCACGGCGTCCGCATCGAGACCAAGCCCCAATACGCCGATCTGATAGGCCGGTTGCTTCCTGAGCGAAAAACGAAGCCCATCACCAGCCAAGCGCTCGAAACGCTGGCGATTGTGGCTTTGAAGCAGCCTGTCAGCACGGGCGACATCAATGCGATCCGCGGCATCGAGAGCGCGGGGACGATTCAAACGCTGCGCAACCGGAAGCTGATCGTGCGCGCTGCGCGCCTGGGACCGCGGCGGGAGAGGATCTGGCGGACCACCCAGTTATTCCTTGATACCTTCGGCCTGGGCTCCCTCGATGAGTTGTACAAAGAGGGGCGGATGGAGGAGGTCTTTGCCTCCGTTTACAGCGCGGAAATAGGCGCCGAAGACCGAGCAGCACCTTTCGATCATGCGGCGCGTAATGAAAACGAGACTTCTTGAAGCGGAGTCGCGTAACCACACTGTTCGCCCTTACGTTCCAGCCTCGCCACAATCAAATCGCAGTAGGCCTCGCTCACCTCGATCCCAATACAGCGCCCTGTGGCGTACCGCTCGTATCCAGACAGTTATAATTATAATTGTAGTTGTTATCGGTGTATGATAGTTTTGTTCGCTGGAGGTTGGTGATCATGCCGAATCCTAAAATAGCGGCCCTGACTCGAATGGACATCATCCAAATGGCCAAGTTGTTCAAGGGCAGTCGGCGCATGCTGAAGTGGACAGCTATTGTCGAAGGGAGGGAGCTACCCGCTAGACCGCTTGTCCTTGAGGCTGCCGGAGTAGCACCTAACGATTCCACAAATTCACATCAGGCTGTGGCGATTCTCAAGGATCTCGGCTTTGATACCCGCTACGAAGGGAAATCGGTTTGACATCCTGCCCCTCGTAGGTTTTCATTAACTAAGCGAATAAATGGCGAAATGTTGGACTGTGGTCGAAGTTAGCATGAGCAGGAGCACCATGAGACCGATCTTCCAGTTGCGGCGACTTGCCACATGGCGCTCGGTTCCGATTCTCCGTATGGCTGAGTGGGCATGAGCATCTCCGCGAACAACGAGTGGCAAAACGAATTCGGCCTCGCCTCGGCTGGTCCGATGGATTTCTTCGCCAGCGTGGCGGAACTCAACACGCCCAGCGTGAGCGCGTCACAGGGCCACGTTTTGCGGCGTGCTTTTGATCTGCTGGAGCTTGACGGAGTCTTCTGCACCGAGAACACACCTCTCGTTTACTTCAAGAAGGTGAACCGCATCGAGTCCAGCGAACTCACGAGGCTTCACAGGACGTTCTGGAATCATGGCGGGGCACCAATTCTCGTCCTTGTCGCGCCAGACCAAGTTCAAATTTATTCCGGATTAGTGCGGCCACTCCCGCAAGATGACGCCACCGGAGCTATACCGGCATTGGTGCAGGTTTTGGAGCGAGCTTCTGCTGCAATCAAAGAGTTTCTACCAACCGTCGAGTCTGGCGAGTTCTTCCACCGCAATGAAAGGTCATTTAACCCCGCTCACAGAGTGGACAGAGATCTACTGAACAACCTTCAGGCCACAAGGGAGAAGTTGATCACAATCTCGCCTGGCAGGCTCAACACTCGTGCGCTCGATGCATTGCTCTGCCGACTTGTATTTGCATGCTACCTCTTTGATAGGGAGGTCATCGGTGAGGTTTATTTGCGCAGTCTCGGAATTCGAAATGCGCGTCATCTCCGGGACGTGCTTGGTCAGCAGCCAAGGTCAAAGGCAAAGCAGCTTCTCTATGGCCTGTTTCGCAAGCTCGGAAAAGACTTCAACGGCGATTTGTTCAGCGACAACCTTGATGCGGAGGAGAGACAGGTTTCCGCCTTATATATCGATCCCTTGGATGACTTCTTCCGTGCAACAGAAGTCACCAGCGGTCAGACCTCATTCTGGCTTTATGATTTCGCCGCTATCCCAATCGAAGCCATTAGCGCGATTTATGAGCGATTTCTGAAGAGTTCCGACAAGCTTGAGGGTGCGTTCTATACGCCTCGCTTTCTCGCCGAGCTTGTCCTGGATATGGCGCTATCCAGTTCCCGTTCTTTGCTGGACCTTCGATGCCTCGATCCCGCGTGCGGCTCGGGCATTTTTCTCGTGGGGATCTTCAACCGGATGGCTGAGGAGTGGAAGGCGGCGAACCCCCGCGCACGAAATGACCGGCGCGCAAGAGAATTGCGCAAGGTTCTTTGCAGCCTCCACGGCGTTGACATTAACCCCACGGCATGCAGAATCACTGCTTTCAGCCTTTACCTAGCCTACCTGGATCAACTCTCCCCGCGAGACATCCAGGAACTGCGGCAAAGCGGACATAAGCTGCCGAGGCTTATCCACGATTCGGGAAGCACTGGCCCGGGGAGGGTTGAAGGCAATATCTGGTGTGCAGATTTCTTCGCTGACGATGCGAATTATCTTGTCAACGCTGATCTCGTTGTTGGGAACCCACCATGGGGAAGCATCGCAGTGCCAGGCACGCCGGCTGCCGAATGGTGTGCCAACCATAAATGCCCCGTTCCCGACAGACAAGTCTCAGCAGCCTTCGTTTGGAAGGCTGCGCAACACGCCGCAGACAGCGGGCGGATTTGTTTGATACTTCCGCATGGCACCATCTTCAATCACAGCGCAACTGCTTTGGATTTTCAGCGGACCCTGTTTAGCCGACACGCTGTAGACCGTGTGCTGAACCTCGCGGACTACCAGTTCTTTTTGTTCGAGGAAGCGCGCCATCCGGCAATCGTGATGAGTTACCGAAAACAGGCGCCCGAAAGCAGTCGACATGTCATCGATTACTGGGGACCGAAAACCGACTGGCTGGTTACTCGCGCGGAAGTGATTGCTGTATTGCCTGAGGACCGGTCAACTCTCACAAACGGCGAGATACTCGATGACCTTGAAGGCGCGGACGCCCCCCAAATCTGGAAACAACGATATTGGGCTACGGCGAGAGACCGAAGGTTGATTGATCGACTTTCGCTTTATCCGCGACTGCGCGACCATGTTCGGCAAACCAGAGAACGGTCATCCGCTAAACCGTGGCTGATTGCCGAGGGCTTTCAGCCTATGGGCGAGAATGATGATCCCAAGAAGGCAAAGAAGCTGTGTGTGACATCCAAGCGGTTCATCGAAGCGACATCGGCTCACCTTGATTTGTTCCTTTCTTCGGACGACTGTTCAGAGCTCCCCGCCAAGGAGTTAAGCGTTAGGAGAACCTCGAATCCAGAGGTTTTCCGGGCCCCTCACGTCTTGGTCACCAAGGGATTCACGCGGGTGGCGTATGCCGATTTTGACGTCTCTTTTCGGCATGCCCTACGCGGAATTAGTGGCCCCAAAGAAGATCGCGATCTTCTTATTTTTCTCGCTGCGTATCTGCGTTCAGCTCTAGCAAGATATTTTTTGTTTCAGACTTCCTCTAATTGGGGTGTGAGCCGACAGGAGGTCCACGTCGAAGAGTTGCTCCGGTTGCCCTTTCCGTTGCCGGAAACGATGCCGATACCCAAACGCGCGTGGGAAATCGTCAAGCAAGTCAGTCAAATAGTGGCTGCTTTGTCTTCCGAAGCAAACGAACTCCTTGCCAATCGTAATGATATCGTCAACGCCGCCAGCGTTCCGGTTGAGACTCTGATCAAGGAATACTTTGACATTCTTGCGCAGGAGCAGATCCTGATTGGCGACACAGTGAGCGTGATCATACCAAGCGTCCGTCCAAGCCGGGCCAACCCAATTATTCCCACCCTCACGCCGAGCACACAGGATCAGCAGGACCGATACTTAAAGCGGTTGTGTGAGACCCTCAATGGTTGGGCAAAGAACGGCCCTGTAACTGTTAGTGGGCGCGCTACAGGCTCCTCCACACTCGGCATTGGCGTTGCCGTTCTGAAAAAGAACCGAATGGAAGAAACGGAACCGAGACCTTCAGACAACTTAGACGACCTGCTTTCCGCACTCGACCGCCTGCGCAAAAGTACGTCGCAAAAACTCAACACGCTCGAGCTTATACGCGGCGCGAAAGTGTTTGACGGTGACCGGCTGTATCTTGTGAAGCCCATCGGCCAACGATTCTGGACAGAAACAGCCGCTCTAAATGATGCCGATGAAATCGCCAGCGCCATCCTCATGCAAACGGGCCAGGGGGTGGCGTGAGCATTATCGGCACTTCAACGGAGTGGGCAGACCTAATCGACTCGATGCTGCCGGAAATCCTGAACTTGGTGTTGACCAGTTGGGGAGAGATGCCGTCTCCAGCACCGAGCGAGACGGAAGATAACATCACGATCGCCCTGTGTCGAACCCTGATGCAGAACAGAACTGCCCGCGGATTGATGTTCCAGATCCGCACACAAGTTGTTGAGTTGGAGCCAATGCCCGGAGAGGACTTGGGACGACTGGACATTGCTTTTATTCCGTTGATCCCCAGAGAAGACATCTACTTTTGTCTGGAGAGCAAGCGGCTCAATGTGATCAAAGACGGGAAGCTCCGAACATACGCCTCGGAGTATGTTCGGTTTGGCATGATGCGATTCGTGACTGGCCAATACTCCAAAATGGTGCGACACGGCGGGATGATCGGCTACGTTCTGGACGGCAAAGCCTCCGAGGCCATGTTAAACGTCGAGTCGAATATCCGGCAGCGTCACAAGGAGTTGTGCATGATTCCTCCCGGAGCGTTCGAGGCATCAGGGGTTACGAGCGATTCACGAGCACGAGAGACTCGTCACCAACGCACACACGACACGAGTGTTTTTCGCATACATCACCTGTTCATGGCGGCTACAACAACTACACTAGCAACTGCTTCTGCACCTGGAGTTACGGCTGTTCCTGAGGAATAGATGAGCAAACCGGTATTCGCTTACGGTTCCAACATGTGCTCGGGGCGGTTTCGTGCTTATCGTATACAACCCGAACAAACAGGACGGGCCGCGGTACTTTCAGGATACCGCCTTGTATTTGATAATGAGAGCATAGACAGATCGGGAAAAGCGAATCTGGAGCCGCATGGCGGATCAGAAACCTGGGGTGTAATTTACCTCATTCCAGACACTGATCTGCAAAAACTTGACGATGGCGAAGTCGGATACCATCGCATGCTATTACCCGTGAGGACAGCGAGCAACACCGCCGTTGAAGCCTGCGTTTATATCGCCTCCGCACAATGCCGCAATGCTGCATTGCGGCCATACACGTGGTATAAACGATTCCTCGTCGAAGGCGCACGGGAACATCTTTTGCCGGCAGAGTATATCGCGGCCTTAGAGAGCATCGACGCTGTGCAGGATGCCGATACAGCGAGAGACCTACGGAAACGTTCTCTAGCTTGTGAGGCTCAATTATGAGACGCGCTACCAGAAAGAAGAGCGAGACCGAGGATACGGATTCGAGGTCAAACTCTCAACAACTCGCGAGCTGAGGCAGCCCTGGATACGCTGGTTATGAATATCAGCTTCAAGTCAGTATATGGGTAGCCTTGGAATTCATCCATGCAATGGAGACACAGGCTCCCGCACAGTCGGATCTGGTGATGTTGGTGCGGCCAGACATGCTGGCCAGGGCTTGAATTGCGAATGCACCGCACGGTTCGTAAGGCGACGCTGGGTAGATTTCGACAGATGATTAACTATTCTTATGCTTTTCGACGCTTATTCATAGATTTCGACGCATGGCCGTGATATGCTAATTTCGACTACGAACGATGTATTACAGCGTTTTTCGACTCAATCAGAGGGGTTTCGACACATGAGACTCGAAGGGGCACCTATCGTCATCTTCCAGGAGAAGACAGTCCCGAACGGCACCAGACTGGCTGGCTGGGCGGCGCTTATTCATTCGCTTGCCCTTTGGGCACCGGTCCGGCGACCGAGTTGGGTCTCGGAGCAGCATGTTCGCGGCAGCCATCGAGAAGAGGGAGCCGGTACCGTCTTTGATAAACGCTACTGGCCCGGCGATACCTTTGCCGATCACCTGACGTTTGCGCTCCGCCATGAAAACATTGATCTCCTGATCCTGAAGCGAATCTTCGAGGCGGTGCCGCAGGCCGAGGTCGAGGCCATCGTCCGAGCAGCCCCCACGGGCATTCCGGCGCGGCGCGCGTGGTATCTCTACGAAATTCTGAC